>Ga0115011_10000191_pt1 | contig 55828 bp, 53 predicted proteins | sample TroAtlMetagenome_2_FD_88705 | JGI IMG/M metagenome (GOLD analysis project Ga0115011, IMG submission 88705) | Marine eukaryotic phytoplankton communities from Atlantic Ocean - Tropical Atlantic ANT8 Metagenome | ecosystem: Environmental > Aquatic > Marine > Oceanic | place: Tropical Atlantic... | reverse complement strand
ATTAAATTTAAATCTACTAGGAACAAGTATTGATGCAATTGATGAAGCTAGTGACAGAGAAAGATTTGAAAACTTTTCAAAAGAAAATGGTTTGAAAATGCCACATGGGTTAACAGGTAAAACATCAGAGGAAGTAAGAGCAGCTGCTAATAAAATTGGATTTCCAGTATTAATAAGACCTTCTTATGTTTTAGGTGGAAGAGGTATGGAAGTACTTACTAACGATAATCAATTAAATGCATATCTTTCTGAAGCATATATTACGCCTGAAAAACCAATTCTTGTTGACCAGTATCTTTCACATGCAATAGAACTAGATGTAGATGCTGTTTCTGATGGGAAAGAGGTCCTTGTAGGTGCAATAATGGAGCATTTAGAAGAAGCAGGCATCCATTCTGGCGACTCAACTTGTTTTATACCAACTCAAAATATTTCGGAAGAAATTTTAGAATTAGTTAAAAAACAAACAAAAATAATTGGAATTGGATTAAAGATCATTGGTTGTTTCAACATTCAATTTGCAATACAAGATAATGAATTATATGTTCTTGAAGTAAATCCAAGATCTAGTAGAACCGTACCATTTGTAGCAAAAGCAACAGGCATTCCATTAGCAAAAATTTCAGCTAAGGCAACATTAGGAGTTGAGTTATCTAAACAAATAATCCCTGAGCCAACTAAAGGTCATGTATGTGTTAAAGCACCAGTATTCCCCTTCATAAAATTAGTTGGATTAGACCCAGCACCTGGACCAGAAATGAAATCAACAGGAGAAGTAATGGGAAGTGATATTTCTGCTGAAACTGCATATCTAAAAGCCAGATTAGCAACAGAAATACCAGTTGCAACTTCTGGAGGAGTATATTTAACTGTAAGAGATGAAGACAAACAAGCACTAATTCCTTTAGCAAGGAAACTTGAAAATATTGGCTTTGAACTATATGCTACTCCTGGAACATCAGACACATTAAGAAAAAATTCAATCAATGTAAATACTGCATATCGTATTAATGAACCAGGCCATCCCGATGCATTAGACTTAATGCATCAAGGAAAAATACAATTCATTATCAATGTACCAACAATAAGTGGTGGTGCTGTAAGAGATGGAAACATTATGAGAAGGTTGGCAGTAGAAATGAATATTCCATTTGTTACAACAATTTCAGGTGCTAAAATGGAAGTTGCTGCAATAATAGAGGCTAAAAAAGGTAGTTTGACACCAATAAAATTGCAAGTAAACTACCAAACTTTAAAATCAACAAATAAAAACAATATTGCTATTGATTCATCAACACATTTAGGTCAAGCTTAACAAGAATCGTATGCTTCAACGATATATTTTGTTGTTGGAGATGTCCATGCCAATTCAGAAATTCCTTTCTCACCTGATTTTGCATAATCGAAAACAACATCTTCCACTCTTACATTTCCTTTAGATGAACGTGCAAGAATTGTTCTTCTCTTCAATGTTTTACCTGTTCCATGAGGATCATAGACTGTATCAAGTGCTTCATTGAGGAACCACTCAGGTTTCTCAGATTTTTTGCCATCAAATGATTTTGATTTTTTGCCAGGTCCAAATAGCGATTTTGCCTTTTTCTTAGCAGGTGGTTTACTTGTTTCAACTTCCTCTGATTCATCCTCTAATTCTTCTTCCAAATCAGTCTTTTCTTCTATAGAATCTTTTCCTGACTTTAATTCTTTCAAAAGTTCCTTTCTTATTTTTGTTGTCAAAGACTTTCTTAACTTGGCTTCAATAGATTTTTTATCTGTATTTTCAAGTTGTTCTTTCAAATCCTCAATCTCGGCTTTTAACTTTGAATTATCTATTTTCAGATCTTCCATTTCATTAATATGATATGCACTAATTTTAACAATTGAGGTTTCCATAGCAGCCTCTAGTTGAATCCCCACAACATCTGAGGATGCATCACGCCATTTTCTCCATTGCATCATTGTAAATGAATGAATATCAGTACCACATTTAGGACAAAATGATCTTTTTGGTGGTTTTAATACAGGAATCTCTTTGATTACTTCTGCATCTACTCCTTCGAATTCTCCTGTAGAAATATCATGAATATGTTTAGAGGCATCAATCCCTAAAGTCATAGATTCTCTATATAATTTATCTGAAAAATCTATTTTCCCAGATTTTACTAAATCCCATGCTTCTGATGAACCTACCACAGTATTTACAGCATAATTTGAAGCGGCACTATCTCCAAATTTCATTAAATTTACAGAAAGTTCCTCTTCATCGGATTTTTCTTGATCTTCAAGGTATGGTAGCCCCTGATAAGTAGTGTCATCTTCAGCAGGGGCTGCTATACCTAACCTAATTGGGTTAGCTCCTTCTTCAATTTGGGCCATTAAATTGAATTTTTCAGCCATAGAAATATCTTCTCTTATTTTTATTGCTTCTTTTAATTCATTCAAATCGTGACCTGTGGAAGTTATTGGACCTTCTCCATTCAAAAAACTATGACCGCATGCCAAACAAAACTTTGCTACAGCGTCGACCTCGGCCTCGCACTTAGGACAATACACCCCGCTCATTGGCACGCAAGAATTGTTATTGTTCTTCAAGTATAATGCTCAATAATACCAATAATGCTGTTTTAGGAGGTTTTATGATTCGCCGCTTGTTTGATTAATTTACAGATTGATTCTTTATCTAACTCTTCTAATAACCTTGCTAATTTAGGGCCAGATTTCTCTCCTAAGATTATAAGATACAATAAGGAATATACATCTCCCAAATTTAATCCCATTTTTTTGGCAGGAGAATTTATTGCCTGGCTAATTTCCAAACTTCTCCACTCATCTAAATCTTGTAATGAGATTAATAATTCACTTAAATAATCATTAGAAAAAGAATAATTATTGATTAATTCTCCATCTATTGAGGAATTAATATTAATTCTTAAATTATCTGGGAAATGCTCTGATTCTATCCAATTTCTAATTTTTGAAAGTTTTTCAGATAATTTTTTACTAGGTTTTTTTGCTGTGGTAATATATCCTCCTTTTTCAAGTGCTGAATATACATCTTCATCATTTGATCTAATCTGAACTAACATCGATAGATGTCTAAAAGGTACTTTAAAGGAGTCATCTAGTTCGGAATTATTATCTATCTTTGAATACCGAATACTGCCTTCTGCTTCTTCTTTTAAAACACGTTGTCTCTTAGATAATTCCTCTAAATTTTCATCTTTAGAGTCAACTATTGATAAACATGTCCTTTCATACTCATCTGCAAGATTTAACAATAAATCTCCGGTATTAAATTCCAAATGCTTACTTGGTTTAGAGCGTGCAATAAAATATCTTAATATTTCTGAAGGAACTAATTCTAAAACATCCATTGGCCCTATTGTAACTCCTGTAGAACTAGACATTGCTCCTTCTCCTTTCAAAGAAATCCATTCATAAGTAAGTGGGAATGGTGGTTCGTGACCAAACATTTCAGAAAACTTTCTTCCTGTTGAATATGAACCTCCTGAAGTTCCATGATCTTTTCCAAATGGTTCGCAAGTTACTCCCAACCAACTCCATTTTGCAGGCCAATCAAGCCTCCATGGTAGTTTACCCTCACCTCTTCTAATGTCGTTTTTACCAGAATTGCCATCAACATCACTCCAATAGATATAGGGCCATTCATAACTAGACACTTTTAATCCATCCATTGAACCTGAATCATTTATTGGATTATAGGGGAACCAATCATCAGATAATTCTCTTCCAGAAATATTTTCAATAATTTCTCTTACTCTTTCTACATTCTCGCATGTAATCTTTGCCGCTTCAGCAAATTTACCATCTGCATAACTTTGATAATTATCAATTATTTTAGGAGTTACTCCAATCTTACTCAATGCATCTAAAAATGGATATAAGAAATAATCAGAATAAGTTTCACCATTTTTACTTGGTTTCCCGTTTTCATCTGGCGCAGGGATACAAGCTAATTGGTGACCTACGAATTTCTCATATTCAGGATCTAAAAAAGAGTATACTTTTCTCAATGGATCTGCAGAATCTACTATGAAAACAAATTCAGATTCCAAACCTAATCTAAGACATGCTCTATGTATTATCTCTCCTGTTAATATCTCTCTAAGATGGCCAATATGAAATTCTCCACTAGGTGTAATTCCTGCTGCAATAATATGTTTTTTACTCCTATGAGACAATCTTTGCGCTACTGCATCTGCCCAATGAATTTAAATCACCTACACAGTCACAGTCCGAATTAATCCTCTAAGAGGTACCCCATCTATTTCATTAAGTTGAGTTTTATTGACCAATACTAATGCCAACAATACTTCAGCACCCATTTTTTGTAAAACTGATATTGTATTTTTCATAGTACTTCCTGTAGATAAGACATCATCAACAACTACTACTCTTTTGCCACCAACTTGGCCATATTTTGTGGACAAATGCCCTCCTTCAGCACCTTTACTATCTCTATGTATTGCAACATCAACATTTAATTGTGAAGCAATCTCATGTGCAAATAAAATACCATTGATACTTATTCCTACAATTGTATCTAATGAGTCTACATCCCAATTCATTTCTTCTAATACTACATCTGCGAAAATATTTGATAATGCAGCTACTCTAACTGGTCTCGCACCTATAGTCCTCCAACCTATCCTGATATCTACAGGTCTTTCTTCCAAATTGTTTTCATTCGTATTTGTAAGTAACCACAAGATTGTACTTTGAGAAAGTGATAATTCATCAGCAATTTGTTCAGTAGACAATCCTTGTTCTTTGTATTTGGCTACAGTTCTTCTTAATTCATCGATACTTAATGCCATGCTATCGTAAATAGGGTCTAATCCATGTGATATTAATACGTCGATTAGTAGTAGCCTTAATGTCACACATTCTTTCGGAAGTACAATGGGCGAGTTCAATTACGAGGAGTTATTAGATCGTGCGCGAGAAAAAATACCTGATCAAATATCCAATAGAGAGCGATGGACTCTTCCACAACCTGATATTATGATTGAAGGTTCAAACACATACATTAGAAATTTTTCAGAAGTAGTTTCTCATATGGATAGAGATTTAGTGCATGTTTTCCAATTTTTATTAAAAGAATTAGGAACGAGTGGTGCTATAGATGGCCCAAGAGTACACTTCAAGGGGAGAATTCCTCCAAAAAACATCAAGCAAAAGTTCGTAAATTATGTAAATACTTACATCAAATGTTCTCAATGTAATGCACCAGATACAAGTTTCATAAAAGAAGACCGTACTACTTTGCTAAAATGTCAGGCTTGTGGTGCTACAAGACCTGTGAAATTGTGAAAAATTAAGAAAAGTCCAACAAAACCTTTCCTCTGTTTTTCCTATCATGAATATATTGATGTGCATTTGCCACATCTTCAAAATGAAATACCTTGTCAATTATCGGGACTATTTCTTTTTTATTCAACATTTCAACTAATGTTTCTATCTCTCTACGCATCAAATCTAAATCTTTTATTGTGCCCATATGTACTCCAAAAATTGCTTTGTTTTTCCCAATCATGCCTAATGGAGAAAACTTTGGTGTTCTTAGTAATCTCCAAAGTGTCGTTGGCTTGAATATCTTTGGACCTCTTACAAATGATGAACCTCCAAAAGCATATAATTTACCTCCAGATCTTAATGCTTTAAACGATTTTTTAAGATGTTGTCCTCCTACTGGATCCAAAGCATGATGAACACCAGCCCCATTTGTTTCATCTTTTACTACTTTAACAAAATCTTCATTATCTCTATCTATGAACCTCATACCTAAACTTTCAACGAATTCTTTTTTCCCTGAAGATGCAACTCCAAAAATTCTACTCGCACCAAATGCATTCGCAATTTGAACCGCCGCAGTGCCAACTCCTCCAGCTGCATGATGAATCAACACAGTATCTCCATCTCTTATATTTCCTAATTCAACTAACATATGATAAGCAGTAATGTAGGTTACAGGCATTGCTGCTGCTGTTTCGAAAGAAATATCATCTCCAATAGACACTACTTGGTTTGCTGGAACTTTTACTTCTTCTGAATATCCACCCACTCCAGTAAATGCAGCAACACGTTGACCAACATCAAACCCATTAACTGATTTGCCTACTTCACTGATAACACCTGAAACCTCATAACCAGGCGTAAATGGGATTTTAGGGGTCTTTCCATAAATTCCTAAACGCATCATTAAATCTGCGAAATTAATTCCTGCTTTATTTACTCTAATAATTACTTCATCATCTAAAGGCATTAATTTCTCTTGTTCTACAACCTTTAATACCTCTGGCGAGCCTAATTTACTAATCACTATACGACGCATATTCATCACTCCCTAAAACATCATCTATAAGAAGAATTCATATTACTTACTGACTATGATTATGGTAAATGAAATTTAATTAATTTTAGGGTTTTTTTTGACATATCACTAGTCAAAGTTATTAGCGAGTTTTTTTGGTAGTTAAAATCCAAGCAGTGCTTGTTCAGAGATGAGTGGTTCAAAATGGAAGAAGAATTCAACCTAAGTGGAGAATTTATCGAACCCATGTTGAGAGAAGATCCAAATAGATTCGTATTATTTCCAATTGAGCATAAAGAGATTTGGAACTTCTACAAACAACACGAAGCAGCATTTTGGACTGCTGAAGAGATTGATCTTGGAGAAGACGCTAAAGACTGGAATAATTTGACAGAGGATGAAACTCATTTCATCAAACACATATTGGCATTTTTTGCTGCAAGTGACGGAATTGTAAATGAAAATTTAATTTATAATTTCGCAGCAGAAGTTCAATATGCAGAAGCAAGATGTTTTTATGGATTCCAAATAATGATGGAAAATATTCATGCGGAAACATACTCATTATTAATTGACAGTTACATAAAAGATGAAAAAGAAAAAGATAAATTATTTAATGCAATAGATACAATTCCGGCTGTTAAAAAGAAAGCAGAATGGGCATTAAGATGGCTTGACAGGAAAAGAGCATCTTTCCCTGAAAGATTAATTGCTTTTGCAGCAGTTGAAGGTATATTTTTCTCTGGTGCATTTTGTGCAATATTTTGGCTAAAGAAAAGAGGATTAATGCCAGGATTGACTTTTTCAAATGAATTAATTTCTCGTGATGAAGGATTACATTGTGATTTCGCTTGCCTGTTACATGGCATGTTAGAAAAACCTACTTCTGAAAGCAAAATCCACAGGATCGTGGCAGAAGCTGTAACTATTGAAAAAGAATTTATTCTAGAGGCATTACCAGTTTCATTAATTGGCATGAATGCTGACTTAATGTCGCAATATCTTGAATTTGTAGCCGACAGGTTACTTGTAGCATTAAACTGCACAAGGCTATATGGCGCAACTAATCCGTTTCCATGGATGGAAATGATAAGTATGCAAGGAAAAACGAACTTCTTTGAAAAACGTGTTGGTGAATATCAGAAAAGTGGCGTGCTTAATTCTGGCGAAGCTTCTGCATCTCTCCAAACTAGGTTTTCTATGGAAGAAGACTTCTGATTCGGTAAGAATCTAACGTATAGTTCTAATACCGTCCGCGTCCCCAAAGAGACACTGCGCTATCAAGCATGTACAGAGGTTGTAAAAAATGGGGCTCCAAGTAATAAATAGATCAGGTGAAAGAGTAGACGTGAGATTCGATGCAATCTTAGAAAGATTAACTAAATTATCAGAGGGTTTAGACACAAATTGGGTTGATGTTGGGCAAGTTGCAAAAATGGTTATTGAAGGGTTATATGATGGTGTAACCACAAAAGAATTAGATCAACTTGCTGCAGAAACAAGTGCAAGTTTGGTTAGTAATCATCCAGACTATAGTAAATTAGCAGCAAGAATTGCTGTAGATGATTTACACAGAAGTACAAAAGATACGTTTAGTGAATTGATTGAAGAATTACACACCTACATAGATCCCGAAACAAAAATGCATGCACCTCTAATTTCTAAAGAAGTTTTAGAAGTAGTAAAAGAAAACAAGGATCTATTAGACAACCATATTAATTACGAAAGAGATTTTAATTACGATTATTTTGGATTTAAAACATTAGCAAGATCATATCTTCTCAAAATGAATGGAAAGGTCGCAGAAAGGCCACAACATATGTTAATGCGAGTTGCTGTAGGAATTCACTCAAATGATATTGAAAGGGCTCTCGAAACATACGATTTGATGAGTGAGGGATGGTTTACACATGCAACGCCTACACTTTTCAATGCTGGAACTACAAGACCCCAATTATCAAGTTGTTTTTTGCTAACAATGCAAGATGATTCACTAGAAGGCATATACAACACATTACATCAATGTGCAAAGATTTCAAAATCAGCAGGAGGAATTGGACTATCTGTACATCCAATTAGATCTAAAGGAGCATACATCAAAGGCACAAATGGCACAAGTAATGGTATTGTCCCCATGCTACAAGTATTCAATGCAACCGCTAGATATGTTGATCAAGGAGGAGGAAAAAGAAAAGGTTCTTGTGCAATATATCTAGAACCATGGCATCCAGACATCTTTGACTGGTTAGACCTAAGAAAAAATCATGGAAAAGAAGAATTGCGTGCAAGAGATTTATTCTATGCACTATGGACTCCAGATTTATTTATGGAACGTGTAGAAAGTGATGGAGAATGGAGTTTATTTTGCCCTAATGAATGTTCAGGATTACATGATGTATATGGCGAAGAATTTAATGAACTATATCACAAATATGAATCAGAAGGATTGGCAAGAAGAACTGTCAAAGCAAGAGACTTATGGGAAGCTGTGGTTTCTACTCAAATAGAAACAGGAACACCATATATGCTTTACAAGGATGCTGCCAATCAAAAATCAAACCAGAAGAATCTAGGAACGATTAGATCCTCAAACCTCTGTACTGAAATTATGGAATATACATCTCCTGATGAAGTTGCGGTATGTAATTTAGCAAGCATAGCATTACCTAAATATGTAGATACTAAAAACATGAAATTCGATCACCAAAAGTTGTATGATGTCACATATAGAGCAGCATATAACCTTAATCGTGTCATAGATGTTAATTATTATCCAGTACCTGAAGCAAGGAACTCAAACATGAGGCATAGACCGATTGGACTTGGAGTACAAGGTCTTGCTGACACCTTTGCAATGTTAAAACTTAATTTTGACGGAGAGGATGCCAAGCAATTAAACAAAGATATTTTCGAAACTATTTATTTCGCAGCCCTTACTTGTTCAGCGGATTTATCTGTTAGAGATGGCCCTTACGAAACATTTGCGGGTTCTCCTGCAAGTAAAGGAATATTACAATTTGACATGTGGAATGTTAAACCAGACTCTGGAAATTGGGATTGGGATTCATTAAAAGAGAAGGTAGTAGATACAGGAATTAGGAATTCATTACTTTTAGCACCTATGCCGACCGCATCAACAAGCCAAATACTTGGCAATAACGAATGTTTTGAAGCATTTACATCTAATCTGTATACCAGAAGAACATTATCTGGAGAATTTATAATCTTAAACAAACACCTTGTTAATGATTTAATTGAGGCTAAGTTATGGTCACTTGAATTAAAAGATAAGATTCTCGAGGGCAAAGGATCAATACAAAATATCGACATAATTCCTGAAGATATACGCATGTTGTATAGAACAACCTGGGAAATAAAACAAAAGCACATAATTGATATGTCCGCAGACAGAGGAGCATTTATTGATCAAAGCCAAAGTTTAAACATACACATGACTGATGCAAATTCTGCAAAAGTATCCTCTATGCATTTCTATGGATGGAAGAAGGGTTTGAAAACTGGAATGTATTATCTAAGAACTAAAGCAGCTGTAGATGCAATTCAATTTACTTTGGAAAAGGACAAAATGTCAAACACTGTTGGCGGCCTTAAAGAAAGAGCAGAAGACATCAGCAGCATGGATCAAATTGCATGTAGCCTTGACAGTCCTGATGATTGTTTATCTTGTGGATCATAATCTGATTATGAAACTTCCTCTCTCCGAAGAAAGATTCCAAAATAAAAACCGATACAATTGACCAATAAGTCAGAAATTTTGTTACTCAATGACTCTGTAGTAAACTCATAAGGAAGTACTAATTCAAGTAATTCCCACCCAATAGAGAGTATGAAAAATACATACCAATTTTTAAGTAAAAAACGACCCACAAAGGTCCATTGTATTACATGACCTAAGGACCACAAATTCAAACTAATTAATGACATAAAATACCTCTTTTCATAACAATAAAGATACATCATCTCCTACTTCCATAAATCCTTCTTGAACTACAGAAGCATACCAACGCGACCATAAAGGATGTTTTTTTACTGAAATCCTAGAAAAGTTTCCCAAATTGAATGATGAAGAAATTGTTTTACAAGGAGTAGCAGGATTAGTAAGATTAATGACCACACTCCCTATCTTTAATTTCAATCCTGATTCTAATAACTTCCAATCCAATCCTTTTATTGTAATGTTCTCTCCAGTGGAACCAGGATAAATACTATGACCTTCTAATTTTAAATCATCTATTAATTCTAACGAATACAAACAAACTGCACGACTTAATCCTCCATGATGTTTTAGATCATTATGACTATCTCCCTCTAATCCATTTAAACTAACCTTTACTTGTCTAACAGGCAACTTAGGAACTCCTCCTAAAGAAACATTAAGTGAATGTACAGAAGGCATATGATTCGAATAAATCACTCTACATCTATGTTTTCTGAATCATTAGATACAGTTCCAAGATATTCAGGAAGTTCCACTCCTGCCATCTTAGCAACATCATGAATAGGAGGTAAACTTCTAACCAAACTACTTACGAAATTAGATGTCGATGAAGAGCCGTCTCCTGCGCCTCCATTTCCTCCGTCCCAAACTGTAATCTTGTCAATCTTCAAGTTCCTAATTGCTTCAACTTGAGCACTTACCATGCTTTCTATCTTCTCTACCATAAGTAATGTAGCAGCAGCACGTGCATCTCCACCAGAACTTTCGATTAATCTTCCATAACCTTCAGCCTTAGCATCTAATACTTGTTGAACACCTTTTGCTTCTGCTTCGTATTTGAATAAAATAGCATCTGCCTCACCCTTTGCGACTCTACGTACTCTTTCTGCCTCTGCTTCAGCAGCAATCTCAATTTGTGTTTTTGCAATTTCTTCACGAACAATTTCTTCAGCCTTCAATCTTTCTTGTTCAAGTATATATTGTGCTTTCTGAATTTCTGTTTCAGCAGTACGTTTAGCAACTTCTGCTCTCCTATCTGCTTCTGCTTCTTTCTCTGCTAAAGTAGCATTATATTCAGCAATGCTAGCTGCAGAAACATTTTCTCCTTCAACTGCTAATGACTCTTGTTCTTTAACAAACACACGCTGATCTCTTTCTGCACTTTTACGACCTTTTTCAGCCTCTGCAGTATTAATCGCAACTTCAATTTCTCTTTGCCTGTTAGCCTGAGCTTCACCAATAGATCCATCTCTTTCTGCATTAGCCACATCTACTCTAGCAGATTGAACTGCTTCTGCTGCTGCTTTCTTACCAATTGATTCGATATATTCTGACTCATCTGTAATATCTGTAATATTAACATTGATTAGATATAATCCTACTTTGTTTAATTCCTTACCAACATTAGCCATTATTAATTCTAGGAAATTGTCCCTATCTTGGTTAATTTCTTCAATAGTCAACATAGCAACTGTTAATCTGAGTTGTCCAAAAATAATTTCTTGTGCTAATTCTTCAACTTGTTGAGGGGCAAGTCCCAATAATCTCTCCGCTGCTCTTTGCATTAAGTTTGGTTCTACACTAATACCTACAGTGAAAGTACTTGGAACATTTACACGAATATTTTGATTAGATAATGCATTTGTAAGGGTAATTGGAATAGACATTGGTTTCAAATCTAAGTACGCATAATCTTGAATTAATGGCCAAACTAAAATACCTCCACCATGGACTGTTTTAGATGCTGAAGCGCCTCCACTTCGTCCATAAATTACTATCACCTTATCAGGCGGACATCTACGGTAACGTTGTGCCAAAAATATTACCATCGCAATAAGAAGAAATATAAATGCAAAAATTGCTACAACTGCAATATCTCCTGCATTCGATTCTGACCCTTCTTCCGCTGAAACATTAACTGCACTAATCGTTAAAGCTAACAATGATGCGCTAATGGTTGCTAATAATCTTCCTATCCTACTTCTTTTTTCCATTTTTTTCACCTATTCTTTTTTATCTGTATTTTTGAATTCTCTAACTCTTAATGTATCTGCAACATTGTCAATAACTTGTATGAGGGTCCCTGTAGGTATCTCAACACCATCTATTGAAATTGCATCCATTGTCCTCATTGCACCTTGAAATGTAATCTGAATTTGACCTTCGCCTGATGCAGGTATCCTCAAATAAACAGTACCAGTAGATCCATTTGCATTACTTAGATCCATTGTTTGATCCTGCTCTAATTGTTTAAACATATCAAATAACTTCCCAACCGTCCACATTGAAAATCCACCTGCCGTTAATCCTCCAATAATAGCTAATACTTGAGCTGCACCCATTTCTGAAATCATCAAACCGACTAATCCAAACATCATTAAAAATGCCGATAATCCCTGAAATGTTAATGCTTTAAATGATAGGTCTGTATCTCCAATTTGTATATCAAATAATCCATCGAATATATCACTTGCAGCGCCACCAACCATCATTAAGATGAACCATAAGAAAAATAGTAGTCCACCAACCAATGCAGAGATTCCAAAAACCAAATCAAATCCTTCTAAACCTCCAAGTCCAAATGTATCTAGAACTACACCCATTGCAATCATCTGTCCTAAAAGGTCCTATCTTTAATACCATTCTCTACAAATATCATCTGGTTTTTTCAATTTTATATCTAATCCATTTATCTTCAAGAACAAATAAGGGACCAATACACAATCCTGTAAAAACAGAGGAGAAAACATAACTATCGGTGAGTGATAACAAAACCATAAAAATACCACTTATTAAAAATATAAAAAATAGCCTTCTATAAAAAAGGTAGTAGCCACCAAGTAAATCATCCTTTGATGTATCATCAATTATGTTGCCTAAATTATTTTTACCAACTGACAAAAAAATCAACTCTAAAGAATAGAAGCTGTACCAAATATCAATGTAATGAACCAAAGAATTGAGGCCCATCTTTCCCAACTAGAACCTTTAGATGTTTGAGGCACTTCTACTGAATTTCCTGCCTCATCCGTCATCCTAACAGTCCTTTCATCCTTAGAGTACTCTGAATCTAAGAATCCTTTTGGTTTTCTCTTAAACATAAAATAAATAAATAAAACAAAAAATGCTATGCTGTTTCCGCCTAATATTGTTTCTAAAATTACCATCTCTGGTGGTAAAACACCAGTAAAAGCCAATATAGCTTGTAAAATACTCAGCATTAACCATAATATAGACCCGTTTCCAGTCATGTGATTCATTAACCCCTATATGTCATTGTTATTGATTATTTTCAAAACACTAAACAAACTTCTCTGGTTTTTTATTCCAAATTGTCCAAGCACCTGTTGCATTTGCATGAATCAAGCCTGATTCATCTTTAATTTCACCAAATAAATGTGCCATTGTTTTACCCCTTCTAACTATTTTTCCAGTTGCAATTAATTCAACTCCAGGTAAACTTGCTTCCAAATAATTAATTGTTAAATTTGTAGTAGCGCACCATTCACTAACTTTCAGAGTAGAAACCAATGCTGCACCCATTGCTGAATCAAGTAAAGAAGCATGTAATCCTCCAAAAGCAACACCTCCTTTATTCAAATGTCTTTCACCAACAACAACAGTAAATGATGCAGTTCCATTACCAAATTGTGTCATTTCTATTCCCAGAGACTTAGAGATCCCATTCATTTCTGTAGGTTTGCTTAATTCTTCACTCATTCACTCGCCTCATTTACAATTCCCATTACTTTAACTAAAATCCTTTTTCTTCTTCTTCCATCAAATTCTGCATAATGTATCTGTTCCCAAGGTCCAAGGTGAAGTTTTCCTCTAGAAATTGGCATTGTAACCTGATGCCCTAATAATTGTCTTCTCAAATGTGCATCTCCATTATCTTCTCCTGTTCGATGGTGTAGATATTCAGGCCCATCTCTACCATTTGGACCATAATATGGAGCTAAGCGTTCCAAAGTAGACATTATATCATCATGCAATCCATATTCTAAATCATTAACATAAACACTAGCTGTAATATGCATTGGATTTACTAAAACAACCCCATCAATGATTCCACTTCTTTGAATTATTTCCTGAACCTTATTTGTAATAGGTTCTATTTGGTACCTTTCTTTAGTTTCCATCCAAATTTCTTCAGTATATGTTCCGTAATTACCATTTACACGCATGATTCTTGCAAAAAACCATAATAGATAGGCATTGCGTAAATAATGATCTAGCCCAAGAAAATCTCATTCTGGTGCCTTAAATAATGGCAATTCATCCATTTTATCAAGAAGCCAAACCATATATTGTAATGGACTCATTTTTTCTACTTTTTCAACACCCATTTTATTTATTGCATTTACAGAAACAAGATCAACAAGTCTTCTTAGACGTTTAGATAACCCTATTGTAAATTGTTGATAGAATAATGCAACTAATTCAAGAGAAAGTATTCCTTTCGCAACTAAGATCCCATGAGTATTAAGCCCAAACAAAAAAGCATTAATTGAGTCCTTATCTTTACGAGATAAAGCTTCATAGTCCTCAAAAGTCATATCGTCTCCAATTACATTGACTAATAGAACTATAGCATATTGTATTGAAGGTGATGAAAGATGGCTTGCCACATCCCTTGCCGAATTAATTTTTACAGTTTCATTCCATTGCTTTATTTGGCGAGCTCCAAAAATAAGCGTAAACAATATTGCTAATCCCCCTAACATTTCACCAAAATTTGCCGCAGTCTCTATATCCATACATCTACGCTTATTTTGTATGTCTAAATACATTACAGGTAATTTTTCTATTGAACCGCAGAAATCAAATGCTTTAGAGTAACAGCAAAAATTGTGGAACTAACTAGTGCAACTGCTTTAATTATTGCAGCGATAACACTAGGCATTATTGAAGGTGTTAAACCTGGGCCATTGATGGCCGTTGTAATCTCAGAAACTATGATTCATAACTGGAAATCTGGTTTAAAAGTAGCATTAGTTCCATTAATTACTGATGGACCTGTAATCTTACTAAGCGTCATCTTATACGAATTATTAACAATTAATGCAATCGCTCAAGCAATTATTGGATTCATGGGATCACTTATTTTAATTTGGCTTGGAATTGATTGCTTCAAAAAATCCAAAATTAAATTTGATGAGTCTCCAAAAGAGTCTCATTCATTCAAAAAAGGCATCATTACAAACCTAACAAATCCAAATATGTACTTATATTGGGTTTTAATTGGAGCACCCTTTTTATTAGAAGCATACTCAATAAACATCTCATATCCATTTTTATTTATTGGTGGATTTTTTGCTGCTTTCATAGTGCTGAAAATGTGTATTGCAATCTTGGTAGATAAATCAAAAGATTTCCTAAATACTAGTGGATACAAGAGGCTGTTACAATTTAGTGGAATTGCATTATTTTTATTCAGTGGGATGTTTTTTGTTGATGCATTATCCGTTTTAGAGGTGATCTGATGGAGGACGAATGGGCTGGAAAATTAACAGATGAGCAATATAGAATTTGCCGACAATGCGGGACAGAACCTCCCTTCAAAAATAAATACTGGAATTGTAAAGATTCTGGAATATACCATTGTATTTGTTGTAATATTCCATTATTCTCCTCAGATACAAAATTTGATTCTGGTTCTGGTTGGCCTAGTTTTTCAAATCCAATTTCAGATAATTCTATTTCCAAGGTTATTGACAAAAGTTTTGGCATGACAAGAATTGAAGTCAAATGTAAAAAATGTGATTCTCACTTAGGACATGTTTTCAATGATGGACCTAAACCGAATGGCCTAAGATATTGTATAAATTCTGCTTCATTGTCATTAGTTTTAGATGAATGAAATTCTCTTATAGTTAAGTGTCTAGGGTTGCTTGAAGATTATGAATTCTAAGATACTTGTAGTATACAAAAAAAATTTCGAAGACGTTCATGATCTAGCACTTAATCAAATGATTAAATGCCTTGATAAATTAGAAATTGAAAATGGAATTAAAACTGATTACAAGGCTAGAGAAAGGGTGCAAAAGCAAGATTTTACAAATAGGAAATTAATAATCGTATTAGGCGGTGACGGAACCCTTACCTCAATATCACACAACATCATTGATGAAACTCCAGTAATGGGGGTTAATTCCAATCCAAGAAATATAGATCCTGATGGAAGTGTAGGATTTTATTTAGATTCAGATATGTCTACATTTTCAGAGGACATAAGAAATGCATTAGAAAATAAAGGAATTGTTAATTCAATGCCTAGGCTTCAGGCAACAATTAACACACCTAGCGGAAATATCATGAAATCTGATCCTGCTTTAAATGATTTACTTATAGCTAATTCTCAACAATATATGCCATCAAAATATATTTTAAAAAGAGGAGATATTGAAGACAATCAACACTCTTCAGGGTTATTATTTTCTACATTTTTTGGGCAAGGAGCATGGTTTAGACATGTATGTAATATCGAAGGCATGAAATTTGATGTAAAAGAAATTAATCACAATTATCTTGTAGTTGCAAGAGATTTAAATCGAGATCTAAGAAATATTGTTCCAAATGCATATATGGATTGGACAAGTGATGAAACGATAATAATTAGCAATATGCACAGAGGTTACGTTGTCCCTGACGGTTGGAATGAATTACAATTCATCAGAGGATCTAGTATCAGTGTGGATCTAAAAGCGCCTCCATTAAATCTAATTACATTTAGAAATAAGATGATTTCAAAATTAGAGCATCTTATTTCTCAATAAGTATTGAGATTGAAAATATAATAAAAAAAGGGTGGAAGACAAGGAATCCGAAGATTCCTTGCCTCCCGTTTTCTTAGGAGGTGATCCATCTGCAGGTTCCCCTACAGATACCTTGTTACGACTTAACCCTCCTTGTCGAAGTCAGGCTCGAATACCCCAAAATAAGGTAGCCTCACCCAACCCCAACTAAGATGGTTTGACGGGCGGTGTGTGCAAGGAGCAGGGGCATATTCACCGCGCCATTTTGAGACGCGATTACTACGAAATCCAGCTTCATGAGGGCGAGTTACAGCCCTCAATCCGTACTACGAACGGGTTTCAGGATAGCTTCATCTCTCGATGTTGCATCCCATTGTCCCGTCCTTTGTAGCGCGCGTGTAGCCCAGGACATTCGGGGCATACTGACCTACCGTTGCCCCCACCTTCCTCTGGTTTCACACCAGCGGTCTCCCTATAGTGCGCCCAATCTTGCGATTAGACTAGCAAATAGGGATGGGGGTCTCGTTCGTTATCTGACTTAACAGAACGCCTTACGGTACGAACTGACGACGGCCATGCACCACCTCTCGAACAATCCGGTAAAGTCGTCAACTTGACCTTCATTTGTCCGTCGGCCCTGGTGAGTTTTCCGGCGTTGAATCCAATTAAACCGCACGCTCCTCTCGTTGCAGTGCTCCCCCGCCAATTCCTTTAAGTTTCAGCCTTGCGACCGTACTCCCCAGGCAGTGGACTTAACACCTTCGCTTCGGCACTGGGAACCCTCATGGAATCCCCAACACCAAGTCCACAGCGTTTGCACCTAGGACTACCCGGGTATCTAATCCGGTTCGTGCCCCTAGGCTTCGTCCCTGACCGTCGGATCCGTTCTAGTACGACGCCTTCGCAACAAGTGGTCCCCCTGGGATGACAGGATTTTACCCCTACCCCAAGAGTACCTCGTACCTCTCCCGGTCCCTAGTCTAGCAGTCTCCGCAGAATTCAACCAGTTGAGCTGGTTGATTTACCCACGGGTTTACTAAACCGGCTACGGACGTTTTAGGCCCAATAAAAGTGACGACCACTTGGGGGGCCGGTATTACCGCGGCGGCTGGCACCGGTCTTACCCCCCCCTTATTCCAAGACCTATTAAGAGTCAAGAAAAGACTGGGTCTTACCCCAGACACTTGGAATTCCCTCATCGCGGTTTCCCGCAGTGTGAAGTTTTCGCGCCTGCTGCACCCCGTAGGGTCTGGATTCGTGTCTCAGAATCCATCTCCGGGCGATTGCTCCCACAACCCGTACACGTCGAAGGCTAGTGGGTCCATTACACCCACTACTACCTGATATGCCGCAGACCCATCCTGTTCCGCCGGAGCTTTGATCCACTCACCGTTCCAGGCGTAGTGGACTATAGGGTATTATTCTCAATTTCTCGAGGTTATCCCCTAGAACAGGGCAGGTTATCCACGTGTTACTGAGCAGTATGCCGAGCCCATTATGGCTCTCGACTCGCATGGCTTAATCGAATTCCAATAGCGGTCGCCTCCGGCAGGATCAACCGGATTTCCTGGAATGGAATTCCTGATCCTTAGGAGTATATTTCTCAAGTGTTTTTTTTATAACGCTGTTAGTCACTAACTGTATAACATAAAATAAATTGGCAAGGTGCTCTGTATTATTCTTTGCACCATTGCACACGACTAGCAATTTAGTCGTTTGATCACCTACCAGACCACGAGTTTCCTCGCAATCGCTTCGACTTCGGCTTACACCTTCAGATGACGATTTTCATGGCACCGAAATGCTCTGTCGTCAACGCCTTTGATAGCGCAAGCGGGCCTGCCACTTTAGTTGACCTTATCAAGATGACGCATGTGATTATTTACAAATGGGGTACTGCGCCCCATATAGATAGATTAATTATTCATCTAATAATTAAAAAAAATACTTATTCTGCGCCGAAGAATTGTCTTAACATTGGATGCATTTCCATTGCTTGTTCTTTTTGAATTTGTTCATACGTTCTCAAGATAATTCCTACTGCCAAAAGCAAACCCGTACCAGTTGCATTACCTACTGTACCTAATAGATCTGCACCCGCAGCTAATAGACCTACAAATGCTCCTGAAAATAATGTTACAGGAGGAATATATCTTTCCAATATTTTCTCAACTGCCTTTGGTGACCTACGGAATCCTGGAATTTGCATTCCTGTCCTTTCAATCTGTTTTGCAACATCCTTAGTACCCATACCAGTAGTTTCAATCCAAAACTTAGCGAAGACCATCGAACCTAATGTCATTAAAGTTACATATGTCAAAATATGCAACATGATTTGCCAAAGAGAATGACCATAGAGATCACCTTGTTGATTCAATAATGGTATCAACCAATCACCTACCCCATTAACCATTGATGAATACCATGCAAAACCATCTGAGGCTGTACTGGAACCTGGCTCATAACTTCCAAGATAAGGAGCAATACTCCAAGCACCATCAGCTCCAAGTACTGGAACAGTCATCAATGTAGGATGACTCCAAAACAGAAGTGTAAACATGTTTATGTTTGCTAATAATGCAGCCATTAAAATAACTGGAATATTACTTGCATATACTAAGCGAATTGGATAACTTCCCTTATGACCTCTGACTTTACCATGAGTTAATGGTAATTCAAGACGACTTGATTCAGCATAAGCCACAACTAAAAACACAACAATTGAAGAGAATAAAGCTGCTAAAGGATTGACATGAGTAAGTAACATTACTTCAAATCCATTTTGTGAAACCATCTCAGAATTTGATAAGGTTCTAAACATATAAAACACCATTGGCAAAGCACCAGATGGAGGGTTCTGTACTGAATAATCTCCCATTCCTCCTCCTCCAGCTGGAAGAGGCGATAATGTCCCTACGAAAGTAGATTGAGCAACACCTGCTGCAATGAATAATGAGATACCTGAACCAATTCCCCACTTACTTACTAATTCATCTAAAAGAAACACTAAGTAAGAACCTGCAAATAATTGTGCGACAATAATAAAATTAGCCCATCCACTACCAATATTTGCTACAATATCTGGATCTGCTGTAAGGAAACCATAAGTTTGGGGGATTGATTCCACAGGAATCATAACTAAAACTACTAATTTTTGAACTCCTTGATACATTTGTTTATCATCTGAATCTTGTAAATCTAAATTGATAATTTTAGCACCTGCAAATAATTGCATAATAATTGAACCTGTAACAATAGGGCCAATACCTAAATGCATAATTGAACCTGACGCACCAGCCATAATTGCTCTGAAACCTGAAAAGATATCAAGCGCTGTACCAGACATACCCCAGATTAATACATTAGTCATTCCAAAATAAATAATCAATACTAATACTGTAGTCCATAATTTCTGATTAAATCTTACATGCCCTTCTGGTTTTGCAATACTAGGGTATACATCGACAAAACGCTTCAATGCATACAGACGACTACTTTTTTCACCTCTATACATCAAACAACATAAGGCCATTGCAGCAATTAATCCCATTAACAATACTCCAACAAACATTACTGCAACTGCTTCAGTATCTATCCAGATACACCAAGCTGTAAGGCCAAGACTAAAAATCAGCCAACAAAAGAACTTTATGGATTTACCAATTACTGGAATTATTGAAATGTTCTCGGGAGTGTCTCTCATAAAAAACAGAAGTAACATAGCAACATAAACTACAGAAAATATCAATGCCCATGTTGCATTTTGATTCATTTGCTGTGTTGCACTACCAAAAAGTGAATCATATTGCCACCAAATCAATGCACCCCAATACATAATTGCAACTAATGCAACTGCCCAAGGAATTGGTTTTTTCATCTCATCACCTACTTATGTAAATTATTCTTCTTACCACTCATCTCAATCTTCGTCTGATAGAATTACAGAACCACCTGCAGCCTCAATCTTTTCAACTGCCTTAGCAGATGCTGTTTCAACTGTAACCTCTAATGCAACACTAATCTTACCTGATCCAAGTAATTTATCTATTCCAAAATCACTTAAATCTACTTTTTTCTTGCCATCTGCGAATTTGATTAATTCTTGTAAATTACAAGTAACATGAACATTGATAAGGCTAGGATCTCTATTAAATCCGTGCATTCCCCAATGACCTGGCATATATTTCAAACGATGCATTACCTTATGCTTATTCATACCAGCATTTCCTCTTCCGCCACGTTTTCCTGCACCACGGCCAGCTTTTTTACCTCGGCCATGTGTACGATTTCTTCCTCTAAATTTATTTGTTCTTGATACCATCATCTCACCTCAAAGCATCCTCTCAATTAATGAATTAATTGCTTCACCTCTATTTCCAAGAGCACCACCTGTTGAAAATGGGCGTTTAATTCCGCCCCATCCTTTAGATCCTCTTGGCGGATGAAGTCTGAAAACTCTTTTCATGTTTGAAACTGATTTTATTTCTGTTTTTCCTGAAACTAATGCATCTGCTAATGCTTTAATTCCCTTAAATTCTGAAACTTCTTTTATGAGTTCGTCTGTGATTGGAACATCTCCAACCATCTTCCCTCTTTCTCTGATTAATGATTCTACTACCTCTTTAGATGGCTCTCCCCAAGTTACATAATCTTTGGCTTTGGTAAGCATACCTAAAATTTCAGGCCTATTTGGAACTAGTACTGCATGATTAACCTTAGTTAAATTCAAACTGTGCATTGTTTTCTTTATATCATGCCTAACATTGATATCTGATCTAACTCTTACAACTATAAAACTCATTTTAACACCCTTCCTTCTGAAATGAATAAATTAGACTTTTGTTCGCTTTTTATCCTTGCTTTATTTAATTCAATTAGTGCATTAAATGTTGCTTTAGCATAATTAATTGTGGTACGTGTTTGTCCTTTTGAACGGGACCATATGTCAGTTATTCCTGCTAGAGTTAAGACTCTCCTACCTACTGGACCAACAACTAATCCCTTACCTGATGGTGCTGGAATTAATGTTAATCTTGTTGAACTACTTCTTCCCGTAACTTCAATTGGAATACTTGTACCTGGACCTATTCCTGATTCCCAGCTTCCATTACCTCTTAATACAGGAATTAGATTTAATTTAGCCACGGAAATTGCTTTCTGAATTGTCGCTGGCACTTCCTTACCTTTAGCCATTCCAATTCCAATATATCCATCCTTGTTTCCAACAGCAGCCAGAACATTAAATCTTACTCTTCTACCACTGTCTGTCATACGTTGAACCATATTAACTGAAAGTACATCGTCCTCTAAATTAGGAATTAATGCATCTACAATCTCTACTTCTCTGATTGGCAATCCTGTGGAAATTGCCTTTTCCATTGAAACTACTTCTCCAGAAAATACCATTTTCCCTAATCTTGTTTTTGGATCCCATTCCCTTAATCTTCTACCTGCTTCATCAGACTCTCCTCTTCTCCTAGGTTGAGAATCTTCTGATTGCTCAAAATTTACAGCAGCACGAAGACCTGGGGCCATTTGTACATCATCTGCAAGTTCTTCCATATTTTGTTCTTCATCGGTCATTTAAACGCCCCTTCAATTGATTTCTTTGTTTTATCTAATACTTTTGACAATGATTCTGAGATATGCTCTCCATTTAATCTTTCATCTGATGGTAAAACATCCTCTCCATGAGGTATTTCTAATCCAGCATCAACCATCCCTTTAAGAGCGCTAAATACTCTAGAGCCACTACTTGCTGTAGATAGTCCAATGTCTAACACTGCCTCAGTTATTCCGCTAGATGCTGCCTTTTTGCCTAAAGCAAAACCTGTCAAATAACTTGCTGGGATTGATTTCTTTGAAGCATCATTTGGATAGCCGTACTTTTGTAAATCTGCACCAGTAATACTAGTTACTACTTTATCTCCCTCTTTACTATAATTTGTTAATTGGCAAGTTATTTGAGTATTTGAAACTCTTACTACTGCCCTAGGAAGCCCACTCTTCAATAAACGTAAACGCCTATGATAATCTGTTTTGGATTCTAATCTTCTTCGATAATTATTACGTTGTTTTTTACCATAAGCCATCAAGAATCACCTCCATCTAATTTAATTCCCTCTGCTTCCAAGTATGTTTTCATGTGAGAAACACTACGATATGTTCCACCTTTCGCTTTACGATAATAATATCTGTATCTAGATGCTGTTATTGTCCCACTTTCCCTCATATCCCTGAGTACTTTTCTTTGGGACCTTATTTTCCTCATCCAAGATTGTTTTCTAGGTGTTCTTGCATTTTTAGAACCTGCTCTAGATCCATGGCCTTTTCTTCTTCCCTTTGATTTTTGTTTATCTGCTAATCTTGCCCTGACTCTACTTGTTCCTTTAACTGGTTTTGAGCGAATTACTCCTTCTTCAATAAACTCACGAATCTCTTCTTTCTGTACAGCAGTTGCAACTTGGTCGATATAAGCAGGGTGTATCCACACTCTATTAAGTCCGACTTCTTTACCCTCTTGCTTTGAAAGTATACTTGCAGCCATTCTTTTTTGATTAGTTACTTGCATTATAAATTCCTCCTTCTGTTTAAAATTCTGATTCCTAATTCATCAGCCTTCAAATGTATTTGCTCTCGTTTTCTACCACCAACTGTAGATCCAATACGTGCAGCTTCCGATGCAGGATTTAAATTTTCTAAATCTAATGTATTGTATACTAAAACTTCTCTAAATCCACTAGGATGTAATCCTCTTGCAGTAGATACTTTTCCGTGTCCAATTCTTACTTTTGAACCTCTATACTTCAAATTCTTACGTTGACTATTATCCATTCCCTTAGGTCTACGCCATCCGCTACGAGAAAGTCTCTTGTAACGGAACCATTCAGTTCTACGGAAAGTCGGTGTTGATTTTGATTGGGAATTTCTTAGTTCTAATGCTTCTTGCATCTCTGGATCTAATTCAGGTTTTTGTTTTGCAACATGAAACTCTGGTTCTTCATCATCCCATTCTCCATCATCAAAATCTTCATATTCTTCGTCAAAATCTTCATCTGCAGATTCTTCAACAACTTCTTCAACAACTTCTTCAACAACTTCTTCAACAACTTCTTCAACAACTTCTTCAGGTTTACTTCCTTCTGATAATCGTTCAATTAATGTCTTTTTAGTTCCAGAAACAGGTAATCCTTTTTCTCTAAGTACCTCTTTAAGTTCTGAAACAGTCATATTTTCATATTCTTCAGTCATTTATATCCCACCTAATTTTTCTCTACGAGATATATTCCATCTTGGAATACTCTCCGATCTCTTTTCTTCACAGTACAACATCTCTCGATATTTGCTGTAGTTTGGCCTACTTTTTCTTTATCGGAACCAGAAATTACAACCTCTGTTTTATTTTTAACTTCAACCTTAACTTCATTTTCAGGCCATGGTAATGATGCTTCTCTTGGAACCTTTTCTCCAAAATAATTATTCACAATAAATCTTTTATTCGCATAATCTACTTTCATAGTCATAGGAAAGTGAGAGTATACTGCCTTCATTTTGTAAGTAAATCCCTCTGAAACTCCTTTATTCATATTTCTCAAATGAGCTGCCCAAGTTCCAGCCATTGCTTTTTCCTTCTTTCTCGGAATTTCACAAGATACTAATAAGCCATCATTATCTTCAGTCACTTTTACCTTTTGATGAATAAATTCTCTAGAAACACTACCATTTTCCCCTGAAACTGTAATCATTCCATCATCAGATAAAACTGCATTTACACCTTCATTAAGTGGTATTTTATGTATAACTCTATCAATAACCGCCATCATAATCACCTCAAAACACATATGCAAGTAACTTGCCACCAATTCTTGAATCTTTTGCGTCATAATGATTCATTATTCCTTGATTTGTCGTCAATATAAGTAGTCCGAAATCTTGAGCTGGTAAATATCTTGATTCCCATTTCTCATAATCTGTTCTTCTTACAGAATATCTTGGTTTAACGATTCCACAACGATTAATTGCCCCTATTAATTTAATATCGTAGGAGCCTCCTCGGCCATCGTCATTTTTATCAAATTCTCCTATATAACCTGATTTTTGCATAATTTCTAGTACTGAGCCTAATAATTTACTTGCGGGCGCAACAGAAACGTTGTACTTACCCGATTGTTCAGCATTATATAGCTTAATTAAAGCATCACTTAATGGATCAAATTGCATTCATATTCACCTCTTAACTATATTTCTTAAATCCTATATCTGGGGCTATTTGTCTAAAACATTGTCTACACAAATTCAAGCCATGACGCCTAATTAACCCACGTTTTCTGTCGCATCTTCTACAACCTTTGCTTCTTCCTATTTTCATACCATGATCTTTTGCCATACTTATTCCTCCACAATATTTAATCCGAATTCAGAAGTAAAGAATTCTATTGATTCTGATTTACTTACTCTATGTGATTTCCCAACCTTTGCCTTATTACGTCTTCTACGAGATACACGATGACCTGGTCTTTCCAATACTACATTAACATCCATTCCAAAAATTCCAATATCTGGATCATATTTTTGCCCAGGGAAATCTGTGTAATCTCTTATTCCAAATGAAAGGTTTCCTTGAGCATCAAAATTCCAAGAAGGGATTCTATTCTCCCTTACCCAAAATGCATCTTTTAAGAACTGTTTCATTTGATCTGAATTACGGATTGTAACTTTACAACCAATTGGTGCTCCTTTACGTACTTTTAAATCTCTATTTTGGATCTTACCTAGAGTTCTTACTGAACTTAAGCCAGTAAGCAAGGAAATTACCTTCTCTGCTAATTCGAGCCTCTTTCCGCCTTCACCCACACCAATATTTAATGTGATTTTTGCCACTCTTGGCTTAAGCATAACATTAGAAACTTCACTCATTTTATTTCACCTCAATTCCTGGTAATTGTGTCTTTTTATTGACTAAAAAGACATATCCTTCAATAGTACTGAAATTCTCAAACACAACTTCATTTGACATAGTTGAACGTTTTACTAAATGTTGCTTTATGTGTGAAAGTTCTCCTACATGGCTACCTCCAATTAGATAAGCAGCAGCTCCTTCTACGAATGGTATATGTTCTAACACCTTTTGATCTGGTAAATTAATTTTCAAAGTGTCTCCTGTATTATATTTATTAGCATTTTTAATTAACATATTTCTGCCATCATGTAAGTTTAATTGAGTCATACCTCCCTTGATTGTAGTCTTATTCTCAATCTTACAAACCTTCCATGTTGAATCTTTTTTACTAATTGGACGATATCTTAATTTTCCATTTTCATCAAGAACGCATCTAAAGTTTTGATCCCCTAAGGTTAATACATCCATTAATCCAACTCCTTGACGTGAATCTTTAACAACTCTACCATCAATCATTACATGTCCATTATGTATAATTCTCCTTGTTTCTCTACTTGTATCTGCAACCTCTAAGATATCTCTCATTACAACTGAAAGTGCAATACATTTCTCAAGTGAATGAGCACCTGGCCGAGGTCTTGCAATCCATACAGTAGTTTTCCTTGGCAATGGCCAACTTCTTGGCATTGCTAAACGTTTTAAATGATGACTTGAACCCATAAAATCAACTCTTCTCCATTATTTTTTTCATTCTTAAAGGGTCACTTTCTTCAAGAATAGTTACTACTACATTTGAAACATGTATTGGTAGCCCCTCCTCTTTATCATCTGATTTTGAATTAGTAATTCCTTCAATCATGATTTTCCCATTAGATGAATCTATTCCTACAACTTTAGCTTCAACGCCCGCTCTTCCTCTAGAATCTCCGAGCCTCTTACCTTTTGATGGATGACCGAAATCTCCACGTTGAACTTCTACTGTATCTCCAACTCTAACAGTCACTGAACGGATTCCTGCAAATCTAGGATCACTAGTTGCCAAACGTGCTCTCAAAGTTCTACGTTTACTTTGCTTGGAAGCATTCGCTAATGCCTTTCGTTGTTTACCAGGTTTACTACTTCTTACCATATTAACATCACCTCATACTATTTGCTTGGCCGTAGCAGCAATTCTTGGCCAACGTTCTGCTGCTTCCCTAGATACAGGCCCTTTGATATCTGAACCTTGCACTTCTCCACGTTCATTTGTCAAAACTGCTGCATTATCAGAAAATTGTACCCAAGTACCATCTGTTCGAAGAAATGGTCTCTTTTGACGAATAATTACTGCAGTATAGATTTGTCTACGTGTTTCTGGTGTTCCTTTTTTGACACTAACTTTGATTAAATCTCCAACTCCACCTGCAGGATATCTCCTCATAGTACTACCTATTTTTAATACTGAAATCAATTCTATAATCTTAGCACCAGTGTTATCTGCACAAGTCAACTTAGCTTTAGTAGGTAAGCCCCTTGTTACACTTCCAGAAATTCCTTTCATTGTGATTCTCCTCCTTCTACAACACAAAATGATACTGTTTTTGAAATAGGTCTACATTCCATGATTTTTACTTTATCTCCAACTTCTAAATCCCCAATACAACTTGGAAGATGTGCTGGAATCTTGCTAGTTCTTTTCTCATACCGTTCATACTTCGGCATGTATCTAACTTTTTGTAATTCCACAATTATTGATTTAGACATACCAACGCTTGAAACTATACCTTCAAATAATTGCCCTCTAAGTCTAAGTGTCCCATTAAATGGACAATTTACATCCCCATCCCACTCTCCATTGGGTGCCTTTACATCAATACCAATATCTCGCATTTATTCAACTCCTATATCTTCTATGTACTCTATCTTCTGATCTTTGTAACACAAAACTACCTTTAATTACAATTTCTTCTCCTATGATCTTGAAATCTATTTCTTGTTTAGGAAGACAGATATTTCTGCCATCTTCACGGATAATCAATGTTCGTTGAGTTTCTTCAACAATCATTCCCCTACGGCCATTATAAGTAGGATCAAAAGACCTAATCACTTCTAAATCTCGACCTATCCAAGGCATATGCAATATTGAATTCATCAGATTACCTCCACTACATATCCATTAGCTTCTAAAACTTGAGCTGCTTTCTTCTTATGTTCTCCTTGAAGTTCTATAGCGCGTCCTTTAATTGTTCCACCTGCAGCACATTTCCCCTTCAAAGTCTTGGCTAGTTTTTCAATATCAATCGATTTGTCATCAATTCCATCAACAATTGTAACCATTTTACCATATCTCCTTCTAACTGTTGAAATTATAACTTTTTGATTTTCTTTTGCTATTTCCTCAAAATCTAGTAAATCCTTGGGTAATCCTGTAATTGGATCAATATCTACCATTAAATTCTACTCCTTTTGATTTTCTTGCATTTTTGTCTTTAGACGTGCAATACTACGCCTTGTAGTTCTAAAGGCACCCATATTAGATGGTCTGCCTCCGAGTGATAATTCGGCTCTTAATTGCAATAATTCTTCTTGCAGTTCTTTTAACCTTGAAACTCTCGCTTCTTCACTCATTGAATCTATTTCTCTTTGATGTAAATGTGTCATTTTTCTGCCACCTCATCATTTTTCTCTTCTACTACTTCTTCAGTTGCTTCTTCAACAACTTCTTCTTCGATAATTACTACTTCTTCATCCCCTTCAACGGTTCCTTTAGGGTGAATTGTTACTTCATGAGGAAGTCTTGTGCCTGGCATCATAATTGCAACTGTACATCCAATTGTACCTAGTTTCTTAATTGCCACACCATATCCTCTCTCCATAAGAGTTAGTGCTGGTTCTCCACAATATTTTACGTGTCCAGCAATAAATTTTTGAGTTCTATGTCTTGCACCTGTAATTTTACCATTTAATATTACAATTACTCCTTTAGCACCCGCTTCCATTATACTCATGACTGTACTATGTCCTGCTCTTCTAAAATACCAGCCTCTTTCAAGCGCTCCTGCAAGTTTATCAGCCATTATTTGTGCATTTAATCTAGGTTCCTCTACATCATCTACTTCTAATTTAGGATTTTCTAGATTAAATCTTGAATCTAATTGTCGAGTTAATTCATTAATTAATTTCCCTCTTCTTCCGATTACCATTCCTGGTCTTTCTGCTTTCAAAGTAACCATTGTACCTTGTGGTGTTCTTTGAATATTAAGTCCTCCAAAACCTGATTTCTTCGTTTCACTCATCAAATATTCTTTGACTAAGTGCCTCTCAATATTTCTATTGATGATTTTTCTTACCATACTTTGTTGACCTGCCATTCAAAACACCTCAAAATTCGTCCTCATCCATTTCATCACCACTAAAGTCTTCAATAAATATTTCAAGATTTACTTGGTAATGATTTTTAGGGGTTGCTCTCCCTTGAGCTCTAGGGATCCATCCTCTCTTTATCATTCCTCTATGCGCTGCACAATGCGTAATGAACATGTCATTTGCATCAATATCATCATATCGATGTCTTGCATTCTCAGCTGCACTATTGATTAATTTTATGAATTGCATTGCTGCTTTAACTGGATATCTTCCAGGACCAATTCCGCCTTTACGATGGCCTACTTTTCCTGGTCCGTTTCTTTTTCTTAGTTTGTTACCACTACCTTTACGGAAAGGTATTGCTTTTGCTTGTTTCTTAAGTCTTTGATTGATAACTCTCTTAAATCCACCAGGTGTTTCTGGATGAGGAATCCATCCTTCGATTAAAAGTACTTTTTCTAATTTACTAATCGCTTCTGAAACACTAGTAAACCTCATATTTTCTCCTTTTCCTTTTGGTCTTAATTCTCTAGCAATTTCAAAACAATGCTTAGAATGGACATCTATGTTTTTTGCCCTAGCAGATGCAAGACGAGTACCTCTATCTAATGATTGAGTGTATCCTTTTTGTGATTTTGATCTGTCTCTGCTCATTATCTCACCTCATTTTAATGCAACGTGTTTAGACGATTTTGTAGCGCCTACACCAGGCCCACTGTGTGTTACTGATCTTCTAGTCATAGCAAATTCTCCAAAATAATGTCCAATCATCTCAGGTTTGATTTCTATTGGAAGAAAACCACTACCATTGTGAATTGCAATTGTTTTACCTACAAATGTAGGCAATACAACCATATCTCTTCTATGAGTTCTGATTGTTCCATCTGTTTTTTCAATTCTTTTCAAGAATTTTTGATTCATTTCTGCATAATCCTCATCGTTCATCCTTGAAGGGCTACGTCTAGCCCTAGATGGGAGATATTTTAACATGCAATCTGCATCTGGATTTGATTCTGGAGGAAATAATGGTAATGCTTGTAATTCTTCTAAAGTTAAACCACGATAAGTGAATTCTTTCTTCCTTCTTTCCGCTATTTGACTCTTTAACTTACGAGTTCTTCTTCTCGCTGCCTTTGGAGTCATGAATCGTTTCTTTCTCTTAGCCATATTGAATCACCTTATTTTTTCCTTTTACCTCTTCCTCGGCCTGTTCTACTAGGCGCTATATGTCCTACTTTTGAACCCGGTGGTGCTCCTCGAGCAACAGAATTCGGTCCATGAACCGCTTGATGGTTTCCACCACCGTGAGGGTGATCTACAGGATTCATTTTTACTCCACTTACTGTAGGGTAAGCTTTACCCTTTGCCTTAGCACGATAATGTGCTGCTCCAGCAGTTCTTAATGGCATCTCACTTCTTCCATGACCGCCTAAAACTCCAATTGTTGCTCTGCAAGATGAATGTAAATCTTTTGATTTCCCACTAGGTAGTTTAATTCTTACTTTTCCTTCTAAATGTGTTTCTACAAGCGCAGAATTACCCGCAGTTCTTGCAATTTTACCGCCATCTCCTGGCCTTAATTCGACATTATTTACCAAAGTACCTTCTGGAATGTTGTTAAGTGCGGTTATATTTCCTGGTTTTAATGTAATATTGTCTCCAACTGCTACTTGCTGCCCAACAGACATTCCATCAGTAGCAACTACTAATGTTTCTACCCCATCTTTAGATTTTAATTTAACCAATGGTGCTGTATGAATCGGACTATGAATTAATTCAATCACTTCAACTACTTCATCCTTTACAGAAGGAAGTCTATTTGCACCAGGGAATCGATGACTACTAACTTTGTATTTAGGACTTGAGCCCTTTCTTTGTGAACGTGTTCTCTTACCCATAATATCTACCTCAGAACGCTCCTAATTTGAGTGATGTTTCTTCAGCATCATATCCTTCAGCTAGTTTAACACTAGCATGTTTACCTGCCTTAGTAATTCTTGTATTTACACATTCTACTTTGACATCAAATAATTTCTCTACTGCTTCTTTAATAACACCTTTATTTGCTGTCCTTACCACAATAAATTCTAATCTATTTATCGAATTACCTAGTTCATTCAATCGATTCTCCATGCTTTTCTCTGTAATCCATGGCTTTAGTATTATATCGTAAGGGTTCAATTGCTCACCCCCATAGCTTCAATTGATTTTTGAGTGAATATTGTTAATCTTCCAGCATCTCCTCCAGGTGCAAGATGTTCTGCAGATAAATCCCTAGATGATACTACGTCGACACCAGGCAAATTTCTCACTGCCTTAGCTAAATTTCCTTTGTTACTTACAACTAAAAGCAAACTTTTGGGAGTCCTGTATCTACGACCACGCATTTTTCCTTTCCCTGCACGAACTTTTCGCCCATGTTTCGCCCTATCTAAATCTGCACCTAATCCTAATTCTGAAAAGATTGCATGAATTTTTCTTGTCGCACATTTTAAAGAGATGTCTTCAATATCTACTGTTGTTTTACCATCATCTGTTATTTCTGTATATGATCCTAAAACTAAAGGCAATTTCAAATCACTATCAAATTTATGGCCTCTTGATGACACTAAGTCTGAAGAAACTGTCGCAGCAAGTGCACTATTTCTAGCAAGTATTTTTTCCTTGGAATTTAATTTTTGAGTCCAATCTTTTTCTACTTTAGGACCATGTGCTCTTCTTCCTTGTCTTGTACGTGGATCTTGTGCACCTGTTTTCTGCCCTGTTTTACGCATAATTCTTGCAACACCACGGCCTTTGCCCCACCATTCTACTGAGAACTTCATACCCGACATTGGTGCTCTTTTACCTACGTGTGGTCTGCTTCCATATGCTTGACGACGGTTTGCTCTAGATGAATGAACTGCTCTACGAATGAGTCCAGGCCTAAATGATGTTTCGAAAGTATCTGGCAAATTTAACTTGGAGCCGTTTTCAGTACTTACTTCAAATTGTTCCTGAAGTTTTCCAGCATCCATCTCATCTTCAGTAACAATTGTTACAATATTAGTGACTGTAGTTTTCAAAATTATGCCCCCTGTTTACTAGCTGTTGAAACATAAGTAATTTCGACAGGATAATCCTTTTTCCTAGGACGAACTGCGTCTCTAAATCTTACTAATCTTTTAGCAGGCCCAGGTATACTACCTTCAACTAAAACGTATGAATTGCGTACTTCTCCATAATGTAAGAATCCACCACTAGGAGTTATTTCGTCTTCCTCTGGATGTGAAATCTTTAAAATTCTCTTGTTGAATTCTGTTCTTTGGTGATATCCTGTTTGTCCTCCTTGACGTATTGTTTTTCGAACATAACCTGTTCCAAAATCACCCATGTTCCCATGTTGTCTTATTTTCTTTGAGTTTTTATGAGATTGTAATTTTCCACCAAACCTTCTGATAACACCTTGCCATCCATATCCTTTAGTGATTCCAATTACGTCTACTTGTTTACCTACTTCGAAAATTGAACTCATTTCTAATTCAGTACCTATTTTTTCAAAAGACCAATCCAATTGGCTACTTACATCTCCGCCTGACAAACCCATTTCCATGATTTCAGGAGTCTTGCTAGATGTTGCTGAAATTGATTTAGGGTTAGTTGCTATAATTAAGCGTACTTCTGAAAGATCTGCACCTTTAAGTTGTTCTTTATGAGATTCAATATCATGCTCATTTCTTGCTGGAACCCTTCGGAATAATTCTGGGAATGTTTCTTTAAGTTCTTCACAATCCCACCATACTTCACCTAGTGAATTTAAACCATATGGACTATCTCCATATCCTCTAACTCCCAATACTCTAAGCGCTGGAATCTCTACTACTGTTGCTGGTTTACGAACTTCTTGACCTGCACTTGTAGAATTTGGATTTGTATCTCTTAACAATACATGAGTCATTCCAGCTTTCCAGCCTACGAATCCTTGTACTCTTATCTCTCCAGAACCATCATCATTCCATGATTTAACCCTACCAAATTGACGATTAGCACGCTTACGCGGACTAAAGGCCATACTTCCTCTACGTGGGTGACTTCTTTTCGCCATTCTGGATTCCTCCTAATTCCGTACTCAGTACGGGCCCTCACAGTACAGGAGAAACCGTGACACCAGACCAGGGCCACAAGTGTGCCCAAAGTCCCTAAGGGATCGTTTTGATTGCCCTAAGTGTCTGGTTACTCAACTGTTTAAGCAGGTGGCCGACAAACCTTCCCTATATGAGTGGTTCGGTAATTAAATTTGATTAAAAATGAGTGACTCGTCTGTGATAAATGCTTTTGAGCCATAATTCTTAGGGTCATCAGTGAGTGCGAGAATTAACCATCCATATCTTTCTTCGGATTATGTTGAAGCAAGAGCATATCAATTAAAAGCATTGAATTCTATACTTAATTCCTCAACATTACTAGTACTTCCTACTGCAATGGGGAAAACACCTATTGAATTCATGGCTATTGCGGAGAGACTCCTACAATTCCCAGCAAAAAAAGCATTATTAATTGCACCAACAAATCCACTATTAGCTCAACATTTTTCAGATGCAAAAAAATTTCTAAACATTCAACCTGAAAATATAGTTATGATTAATGGAGGGATTCATTGGAAAAAAAGAGAAGAGATTGTTAAAAATGCAAAATTAATACTCGCAACCCCTCAAGTTATTCGAAATGATGTCAAAAGAGGATCACTATCTCTTTCAGAATATTGTCTACTTGTTATTGACGAAGCACATCATGCATCAGGTAAACATGCCATGGCTGAGGTTGCCGATCAATACTTAGAATCTGCAAACTCGGGATTATTATTGGGGGCCACTGCATCTCCTGGTTCAACTGAAAAGGCAATAATTAATTTGACTAACAGACTAGATTCAAAAAGTATCTTTTCAATGCAGAGAAGTAATCCATTAATCAAACCATACTCAATAGAATTAGAATCCAAGGTAATTAATCTTGATTTGCCAGTAAAAATTGAAGAAATGATTGAGCCATTAAAAAAATGGTTAGATGGCATGGTGGAAACATTACAAAGAACTGGAGTTTATTTACAGAAAGGCATTGTTACACGTACTGGATTAAATGATGCAATGAAACGTGCAAATTACTTAATAGAACGTAAAAGTCAACATGGGTGGAATTCAATAAAAATTATTGTTGATGCAATTCGTGTTCTTCAATTAATAAATTTGATTTCAACACAAGGCATCATTAGTACACGCAACTATATGAGAAGAACAGAATCTCAATTTCAAAAAGGTGAAAAAAAACTATCTCGTTTTATACAAAAAAAGGAATTTATTGATTTAAAAAATAAAATATATAACATGAAAGAGATTCATAATAAAATGGATAAAGTAAAAGAATTAGTAAAAGAACAAATAGATTTGAATCCCAATAGCAGAATTATTGTTTTTGCATCATTAAGGGATTCTGTAAGATCTATTTCAATCTCATTAAACGGTATTAATGGAGTTAATGCGATTCCATTTGTAGGACAATCATCAAGAGAAGGTGATGATGGAATGACTCAAAAACAACAAATTTCCACATTAAATAAATTTAGAGAAGGCGAATTAAATGTTTTAGTTGCCACTTCTGTTGGTGAAGAAGGACTGGACATACCTTCTGCAGATAGAGTAGTATTCTATGAGCCAGTAGCTAGTGAAATTAGAACAATACAAAGAAGAGGACGAACAGGAAGGCACAAAGATGGACATGTATACATATTAGTGTCAAAAAACACGAGAGATGAAGGAATAAGACATGCTGCTGTTGCTAAAGAAATTAGAATGCATAGAATCCTTAATCGAGTGAAAAGTCAACGTAATCTTTCATATAATTACAAAAATCCAATAAATAAATTAAATAATTTCATCGTTTCGATTCATGAAAATAAATACGATGTTGAATCATACATAAGATCAGAGGAAGAAAGATTAAAAGAAATTTCCAAAAAAGATACTGTAATTAATTCTGAAGAAAATAAAAATAAGTCCGAAAATAAAATGAGAGAATTAAGTAATAATTTATCTATTTCACAAAAACTAAGGCCGCTTGGACAAACAGGATTAGAACAATTTAATTTAAAATCAGAAGAAGAATAATACTAACTTCCAATTACTATTACTCTGGTTTTTAATTGAGCAAAACGATCTCGATGATGACCCAAAGCAAAAGCAACTAATTCTGCTAAATGTATTACTGGCATAGATGTGTCTTTTCCTGTAATCCTACCTGCTTTAACCTGGTAAGTATCTAAATTTGAATGTGACAAGGTACAAGCACTAACCATTAATTGTGCTCCATTTTCTTTTGCATCATTAAGTACTGCAGCAGTCATCCTTAGAGTACTAGATTGATTTGTCAATAATGAGGGGGCACCAACACTTTGACATTTTAAATCATAATCTATTGGAATACCTCCTAATGCAGTGATTAGTTGTTCTAAATATTGGGGATTAAATACCTGGTCTTCTGAACTTGCACCTTCTTTTTGCATATTTGGCCCATAATAACCTGCAACTTTTAATTCAAGTGGGTTTTTTACTAATGATTTTATTTTATCTAATCCTATTTCTTCCACCAAAACATGAAGTAAGTGCTTTGATTTTGATTCTCCAGTAAATTCAACACCTGAAACTTGAGAAAGTGTGCTATTAATTTTTGATTTTAGTGATATGTCATTATTCATTACATCAATTGTACCACAATGAATGCCGTGAGAGGTTGCACAAGTAGTCATTAGATCAAGTCCTTTTTCTTCGGCTAATGCCATATTTCTTGCAACTAAAGTATGTTGTAATATCGTTGATGCTTGAGAAATAATATTTCCTCCATCTGATGTAGCTTTTGGTATTTCTATTAATTCAATTCCTAATGTTGAACATAAGGGCTGTATGCAATCTTCAACCTCTATTGAAGCCGCTCTGGCAACATTACCGGGATAATAAGCAAATTTAACCATATTTATCACTCAAAACCTCTTGTCTAATTTATTAAATAAATTTGCTACTTCGTGATGTGAATCTACTTTAGAATTAATCATTGGAGGAATTTTTCCAATTCCTGCAGGTGGTGCAATTAATGGAAATATGCTCCTAAATGGTTTTGCTCCAGTCCTAGTAAATCCAAGCATCATCCTCATAGAAACTCCTGAAAATAAATTTGATACTAATCCCAATGGACCTAAAACTTGCCTATACAATGTTGTTTCATTTACTTTACCAGACCATTTTACTGAAAGTCCATACCATTTCACTAAACGCCCATGTTTTCCAGAAAAACCCTTTTTCCTAATTAATTCTGCACGACATTCATTAAAGGAATTCGAGATTTTTTTACCAAAATCTCCATGCCTTCCAAATGAACTACAATCTGATTCATTCCAAGCACCTCCATCATTCTGAAGTAAATTAATACTTGATTTCCTTGCTTTTTCTGAAAATCTTTCATCGTTTACTCTTTTCCATGCATGCATTACCAATGCGGGACCGATATATTCAGAATCATAAGGCAAGGTATCAGAAAATGAATGTAGTAATTGAGGACTATCTATATCTCCTAATTCATGCAACTCTGTAGCTTTTGAGGCATCCATAGTTCCAATAGTAGTTCCCGAAACTGTATTTACACCAGATCTAGTTGCTGGTATCATCCAAGGGGTTGATTTTATTCTATGTGCATCATAATTTTTGGTACTAATAACTAAATCCTTTACAACTTCATATCCTGTTAAAGGTTCTATCTTAAGTTCGTGCCCACACAATTCTACCATGTCCAATAACCTTGTTCTATCTGCTCTTACAACCGCACCGTTAACAATAATACCAGATAATGGACCACATCCTCTAAAAGAAAGTGTTGGATCGAAAGTTGATTTTATAGAATTTAATGCATCTAATACAGAGAAATGACCTGGCATTTTGCATTCATATGTATCCCATCCTTTTTCAACCACTAGAGGATTATAACGGAAAATTTTGAATATTAATTCAATTGGTTCTCGTAAAATTACAGGTGTATCCAAATCTCCAGTAGATGATTTCTTTCCTTTATTCTCAACCAATTCAATGAAGGATTGTACTAATTCTTCGTGATATTCTCCTTTACCATCAACTGAAGCAAGAGCTGCTAATGCGGGAATTACCCATTTTTGGAATGTTGGATCGAAATCAACATCACAATCTGCTCTTTCTTGTATTCTTTTTCCACCCATTTCTTCTATGGCTCCATCCCAATCTTTACCAGACTGGCAAAAGAATTCGTAACTTGTATCTCCAAGAGCGCAAACTGAAAAATATGTTTTTGATAATTTTGGCCTTTTATCTGAATTAGCGAGTTGCCATAATGCTTCAGCGGAATCGGGCATATCCCCTTCGCCCCAAGTACTGCAGATTATCAATAATCTAGATGTGTCTGTTAATGAATTTAAATCGAAACCTTCCATGTCGAAAACTTCTGCATTTAACCCAAATTCACTTGCTTTTGACTTGACTCTAAATGCTAAATCCTCTGAATTTCCAGATTGGCTTCCAAATAAGACAATTAATTTACGATCTCCATCAGCCATAATTTCATCTAATTCTCCTGAGGATGATTCTTCTGAACCTGACTCTATTGATTCTTCTTCTGTTGATTCTTCAATAACTTCCGCAACTGAACCACCTACAGAAGAAATTGCAGGTAAAGCACCAGCAGCCCATGCAGCATAAGAATCGTCGAAATCAACATCACAATCCTGTCTTGCAAAAACCCTTTTCGCTCCTAATTCCTCTAACTTTAGATCCCAATCTTTACCAGATTGGCAAAAGAATTCGTAACTTGTATCTCCAAGAGCGCAAACTGAAAAATGAGTTTTTTCCATTTTAGGGACTCCGTCTGCGTTAATTGAATCCCATAATGCTTCAGCAGAATCTGGCATTTCTCCTTCTCCCAGGTACTACAAATAATCAAAATTCTCTCTGAAGAAGCCATCATCTCCACGGTTGCTGCATCCATATCAAGTACTGTCGGCGTTAAATCATGAGAGGTTGCAGACTTAGCTAATTGAGATGCTAAATCTTCTGAATTACCAGATTGTGTTCCGAAAAGAATCAATACTGGTTTCGACATTAAATCACCGTCCAACTTTGACTGGACATTATGTGCCACATGAATGCGATTCTTGAATATAACGCAGACTACAGAAAATAAATCTGCAATACTAGTAACCCATCATAGCGTCCATATCTCCGCCAGAAGCCGATTTAGCAGAAATTACGTCATCAATTCTAAGTATCATAGTTGCTGTTTCTGTTGCTGACTGAATTGCTTGTTCTACTACCCTTTGAGGTTCTACAACATTTGCAGCAAGCATATCTTTTACGCCGCCTTCGTAAACATTTACTCCATAATTTCTTTTTCCTTCAGCATGAGCTTTTCTAAGGTCAATTATTGTATTTACTGGATCTAAGCCAGCATTTTCTGCAAGTGTACGTGGAATTACTTCCAATGCCCCAGCAAATGCTTCAATTGCCATTTGTTCTCGTCCACCGACTCCTTCTGCAAAATTACGTAAATCTCTAGATAAGGCTGCAAGTACTGAACCTCCTCCAGTCAATACTGTACCATCTTCCCAAGCTACGCTTACGACACCAACTGCGTCATCAAAAGCACGTCTTATTTCATCAACAACATGCTCAGTTCCTCCTCTTAACAGAACACTAACTGATTTAGCTGATTCACAACCAGTAATAAATATCATATCAGAATCTCCGATTTTCTTTTCTTCTACCTTCGAAGCATGACCTAATTCATCAGAATTTAAATCATCAATATTTGTAATTATGGATGCTCCTGTTGCTTTTGATAATGCTTCCATATCACTCTTTTTTGCCCTTCTAACTGCAAAAATACCTGCTTTTGCCATATAATGTTGTGCTAGATCATCAATTCCTTTTTGACATACTACAACATTTGCACCACTCGATTGTATTTTTTCAACTAGGCCTTTTAGATATCCTTCTTCTTCATCTAAAAATGATGCTAATTGATTTGGGTTTGTAATCTGAATCTTTGCATCTACTTCTGTTTTCTTAACTTCAATAGCAGAATTGATTAGTGCTATTGATGCCGAAGTTACACTCCTTGGCATTCCGGAATGTACTCTTTCTTTGTCTAGAAGTATTCCGTCTATTAATGTAGAATCTCTGATTGAGCCTCCTTGTTTCTTTTGCACCTTTATGTCATCAAGATCAACATAACGTTCGCCATCTTCTTCACCGCCAACACATATTACTGCTCTTACGCAGATATCCGAAAGAAATTCTCTTACTGCCCCTGCACTCTTTCCTGTAAGTGCTGTTTTTGCAACTTCATTAAGCATTTTTGATTGTTCTGAATCAACATCTATTCCATGTTCCGAAAGTATATCCATGGCCTTTTCAGCCGCCAATCTAAATCCTTCACAAATAACAGTAGGGTGTACATTTTGCTCAATTAAATCTTCACTTCTTTTCAACAATTCTCCTGCTAAAACAACCGCTGTGGTTGTTCCATCATAGCAATGCTGTTCTTGTGTTTTTGCAACTTCAATTATCATTTTTGCTGCAGGATGTTCAATATCCATTTCTTTTAATATTGTTGCACCATCATTAGTAATTACTACATCACCCATAGAATCAACAAGCATCTTGTCCATACCTTTAGGTCCAAGCGTACTCCTAACAGAATTTGCCACTGCTTTCGCTGCTGCAATATTGTTACTTTGTGCCGTTTTCCCTCTTGTTTGAGATGTTCCTTCTTTCAATATGAAAATTGGTGCTTGCCCTTGTCCTTGTGCTCCTGAATTCATTTCATCACCTTGGTTAATGCGTTACTCCCGCGGGTAGCCGAAACCTCCATTGATTTTAACGCAGCGGTTTAGATGGATGGGTTATTTTTGTTGATCTAGCCATTGTTGACCATAATGTTTCCATTGCTCCATTGACCATCCTTCTGGTAATCCAGAAACAGGTAATGGAGGATGAGTTTCATCTACTACATCCACTACAACATTGTTTTCTTGAGGTAAATCTGGAGCTGTTTTTCCAATTTCAATTGTATCTACACCTCCTAAAAGCATACTTGCCGAAGGTACTGAGCGCCCATCAGCGCCAAACTGACTTGTTATTCCAGAATCATAATTATACAATTCTTCATCATCTTCCTTAGAAAATTCTCGCCAAAGAACAAACAATAATCCTCCAAGAATTCCTACGAGCAATACAATAGAAATTCCATTAAATAAAATGCTACTAAATTCACTAGAACTTTCATCTACTTCTGGATTTAATGATTCACGCATCAATTCTACTCTTAATATCAAAGGAGAAACGTCAAGATCGGATTCAACCCAAATTGTCAAATTAACCATATATGTATCGCTAGGTAATGAAAGAAGAGTTGAACGTGGGACACTTATTTTCAATGCAATATCCTCATTATCATTATCTCGAACATTAAAAGCACTTGTATACTCGTCTACCTGAATTCCAAAATAACTAGCTGAAATCTTATCATCAAAATCAATTCTGATTTCTTGTTCTGTGTAATGTTTGTTAAAAACTTGTAAATTTAAGTAATAATCTCCATTTTCATCAACATGTAACACATACACTCTTCCTGGTTCTTCAGTATCAAGATCAATGTCTAAATCCTCGGAAGAAAGTAGTAATTTTATCCAACCTAAATTACCTACAATAAATTTCGCATTTCCTGTAGACATCACATTTTCATTATTGCTACTTTTTGCAATTACTCCTAAATTAAAATCTCCTTCTGCTAACGTATCAAAAGTGAATGAAATTGTCACATTAAATGATGCCCCAGGCTGAATTAATGGTGTTTTACCACCATCCATTCCAATTGATTCAACATAAGCATCCATTCCTATTTGCGTATCTAATTCAATGAGATATTGATCTTCAATATTTCCAGTATTATTAATTTGAAACGTAATTGATTCTACTTGTTGCCCACCACGATAACTTTGTTCTCTTAAATCTCTACTTTCAACTTCTACTTTTCTCGTGTCTTCAACTGTAATCGTGAAATATAATTGCCCATTGTAATTTTGATCATTTACTGATGTCGCAGATAATATTAATGTATAATCCCCAGGGCTAATTCCTTCAGTCATAGGTAAAATGATATTAACTCCTGATGATTCTAAACCATAAGCAGCGAGTGGTTGAGTTTGTGTCGAAGATAATTCTGCACCTAAAGACCAAGCATCGCCTAATAATTCCAAATTAAATACTTCTAAGGTATTTCCATTATTTAGTAAAGTTACAGGTATTAACTCTTGCACACCATCTGCAGGAGTGCTTAATGATTGAGAATCTGTACTCATTTGCAAATCATACTGTGTCCTTACCTCAATAGCCAATGGGAATGTTGCTTGTGTAGAGGTTCCTTCAATCCCATTTACCTGCAATTCAATATCAAAAACCCCTGGAAATGTTTCTAAAGGTGCAAATAATTCTATGGATAAATCAGCTGATTCTCCTTTAGCTAATTCTATTGATTGAAATCCGTTATTGTCTCTTGGTATCTCATTACCAAACATATCTTTGTAAGAAAGTGATAACCATGGAAGCCATTGAGGTCTTTCATTAGGAAATGCTCCAGTCAATGCAAATTTACCATTTTTATTTCCTGTATTAGTTACTTGAACATCTACAATCCCAGACTCACCAGGATAAAAGGAAAATGCAGGATTAGGTGCATCAGACCAAATACGAGCATTGTCATGGTAGCCAACAGAAATAGGTATCGAAGTAAAATAATGATCTTCAAGAGTATATGAACCAATAACTGAGATATTCAGCAATGTAATATCATTTGGATTGGTCACCTCTGCTGCAGGTATTATAGATTGATTAATCCAAAATGTGGCAGCCTCATCTGGAGGAATTATTACAAATACCTGAGATCCGTATGTCGAGGAAAGACTATGATCAATTCTAGGATCGAACCATGTATCATTATTATTGTTGCTTAAAACACTAACATGTGCATCGCGATATCCATTATTATGAATTAAACATTCCATTCCTGGAGGGTTAGGGTCATCTGGAATTACACTAAATCCTAAATCTGGATATTGCCCTATTGATACATCATAACAATCCACGTCAAGAGTGAATCTAGAAACATTTTCAATGGCAAAAATAGCAAAGTCATCTACATGATATCCAGGAGTTGCTACAGAATTATCACTTTCAAAAATAAAGCCAACATGCCATTCTAATTTATTCATTTCTTCATCGGAAACTTTCCAATAGATTTGAGACCATTGAGAATTAGTACTACTTACGCCTTCAATCTCTTTTACCAACGTTTGGACATTTCCTCCACCCGCTTGCCATAACTCAAGTCCTACTTTATCTCCTGTGCCAATACTGCCCCATGCCTGTGTTGCAATATCTAAAGATACATATTGGCTACCATCTAATTTAGCCCTACACCATGGCCAGAAATAAGAACCATCTCCGTCCCATCCAAACTCATTAGAACTTCTAACACCCAATACTTCTCCACAACCAGATTGCCCATCTGTAGGAAAACCCCATACTAATCTATCATATGCATTCCCGGGATAGTTATTTCCTGGTGTTGAATGTCGATAACTATCAGAACCAACTATTCCAGCATTCTCTTCTAATTGCCAGGAACCTTTTCCAATAGCATCTGGACCATCTGCTGTGTCTTTAGAATACTTGTAAGCACGCATTGCAAAGTAAGAAGCCGTCTCACTGGTGTCATCGAGTTGATCCCTCCAAATGGCTACAGGCATTTCAATTTCCATGACATTGTTAGAAGGATCTGTATCTGTATCAATATTATCATTAGAGATTGTTACTCTTATATTGTAACCACCAGACAATTCCCCATTGTCAAGATAACTATGAGCTGCTTCGGGAGTCCACATAACAGTTGTAGTATTACGCATTCCTCTTGTCATATATTCTGTATAAGAGTCACTCCATTCAAGATAACCTATTGGGTGGTAAGCCTCAACTAGTACATATGCAGTAGAAAATTGCCCTAGTGAACCTGCATTTTGAAAGATTGTTACATCAATATCTACTGATACTCCCCGAATTACAAAATTCACAACTGATTTGTCTGGTTCGGTCCAATTTTCCACAGGGCTTGATGCATTTCCAAAAGATACCGATTCAACAAGGTAATCTACCGTAACACGCCCTTCTACCCTAGAATCGGAATGATTCAGTTCTAATTCTTCAGTGATTATTACTAAGGGGCTTGAAACCATTAACAAGGTAATAACGATGAAAGTAAGTACACGGCTATCTAACACTGCCATGTACCTGCCAATAGGAGGAAGGTAAAAAGTTTGATTAGTATACAATACAAAAAATCTTCCGCAAAAAATAACTATTCTCAAAAATACATATATTTCAATTATTTAAGTAAAAAGCAAATATGTATAACTCACAGAAGGCTATTGTGGGAACAAAAAACCTACTACCTCGTATTTGGTTAACACTTGTTGCAATTGGTCAAATTGTAATCACTCCAATTGTTGCATTTACAATTACATATATGTTTGATTTTACTCTCCAATTTGAACCATTTGTGTTTTCAGTAGAAATCAGAGATGAATTGTTTCGTTGGATTATTGGAGCATCATTTTATTCAGGATTAACTGCTCTTGCTTTGGCTCTAATTGTTGGTGGTTTTTCTCCAAACATGGTTGTAAGGCGTGGGGGTTGGCTCTCATCATTAAATTTATCAAATAAACCTCGTAATGCTGACCTAATCTCTAGAGCAAAACTAAGGCATAAAAACTCACCATATGGACAAATGATTAAATTGATTTCTGATCAACATGGTGACGGAAAAAGCATTATTGCGATTTTTGGAGGGCTTCAAATGCTTGCAATTCCATTTCAATTTGTTGTGGTAGTAATTCCATGGATTCTCCTAATGATTGTTTTGCCTTGGGCAGAAGAGGGTCAATTATTGGAAATGGTAATTATATCATACCTTGCAGTATTAATTATCTCATTGAGAGTTTTTCCAGCAATTGCTACAAGATTCATAGGCGTTGCAACTTTTGCTAGAAGATGGCTAGTTTCTATGACGAAATTATCTATCTTTTTCCCAATACTTGTATTATGGATGCTAGGAAGATTGGCTACAGTCCTTGTAGTAGGAATGCTTGGAAGTAGCATAGACATCACAACAGAACAAGATTTTATCATAAGTTTGATGGGAGGTGCAACTGTACCACAAAATTCATTTTTAGATTTAATGACTGCTTTATCAGTACTTCCTCTTGCCGCATTTACTACACTTGCCGTACTAGGTGGTGCAAACAAAGGTTTACCTCAATGGCTTAAAGTTGATGATGATTGGATAAGGCCAGATAAACCAGAACCAATTCCAGAGGTTAAAGATTTATTAGACGAATGGTGATTCTAAATACATTTGACATTTATTCATTCTCTTTTAATGACAATAAAGGTCTACTATCCAACAATAAGATCCTTATGCTCCCCTTAAAGAAACCATCTTCCCTAATTCTTCCTAAATCAGGCCTTGGATGATTCAAAAGTAACCTGTCACAATTTGAACACCTAACACAAGATACTTCCCATTGTGGATTTATTTCTTCACAACAAATTAATGCATTATCAATTTCTACGCCTTCATCTACTAAAACATCTTTCAATCTAGTGCTATTTATTAATAAATTTAAATCAAAAATCAAACTTAATGAATAAGGATAATTGTATTTTTTTTGAACGCTATCTGGTAATAATCTTGAAATTATTGTCCAACCACTAGCTAAAAACATTCCAAATCCCATTGGGGAATCTGCCCATGTAATCATAATCCATCCAAAAATAAGTGAAGGTAATGTAAAAAATAATGACATCCAATATAATCTTCTCATATTAAGTATCCTTACCAATAATTCAGAGGTTATCGGTATCGGATCGGGATGAGAAGGAAACATTAAATTTTGAGATTTGGATCTAGTAAAAAACATAATGGGAACTCTAGGGATTATATGTCCTATAAGTCCACCCAAAATTAACCAGAAAATTCCAGAAATTAATGTGCTCATATTGAGCTCTCCTATTTTGTAAGTTTTTGAAGTACTGCCTCTACTTTATCCATTCCTTTTGAGATGTCTTCTCTAGAAATTGTATAAGCAAACCTAAGGTGCCCCTCCCCAGATTCTCCAAATGCAGATCCTGGTGAACAAAGCACTCCACCTTTTAGTAACTCAATAGCTAATTCTTCAGAATTCATTCCATTTATCGATACCTTTGGAAATACATAAAATGCACCTTTAGGCACATGACACGATACTCCAGGCATATTATTGAGTCTTTCACAAATTAAATCCCTTCTTTTCTTAAATTCAAGTGCCATCTCGTTTGGATATTCACTTGCATGTTCAAATGCTGCTAAAACAGCATATTGCATACCATCATTTGAACATGCAGCCAAATAATATTGTAACTTGACTACTTGTTCCATTGCCTCAAGATTCGGAGATAAGATATAGCCAATCCTCCATCCAGTCATAGCAAATGTTTTTGAAAAAGAATTTATCAATAACACTCTATCGTAATCTGTTCCAATAAATGAAATATGTTCACCTTCGTAAATTATTCTGTCATATACTTCGTCAGTTATAATCCAAAGGTTATGTTTTTTTGCAAAATTCAAAAGAGCATCTCTCTGTTCAATTGTAAGCATAGCGCCTGTTGGGTTTGAAGGGAAGTTGTATAGAATTGCTTTTGTATTTTCATCTACTAATTCTTCTAAATCTTCAATTGAAGGAATAAATTCATTTTCAAACAAACAAGGGTAATATCGTGCCTCTCCCCCAGTCAAAACTACATCTGGACCATATAATGGGAAGTATGGTTCTGGAAGTAACACATTATTTCCAGATTCAACCAATGCCATAAAACAATTGAAAAGTGCATTTGTTCCTGACATTGTCATACATACATTTTGTTCATTTAAATTAGAATCATAATCAGACCAAGATTCTGCAATTTTCTTTCTTAATTCAGGCAACCCTGCGGTTGTAGTGTATTTATTACGGCCGTCTAACATTGCTTTATGAAATTCTTCGATTGCAAGAGGTGGTGGCTGGAAATCAGGTTCTCCTAATCCGAATGATATGACATCGTCTCCTGCCATATCAAACATTTTACGAACGCCAGTAGGCTGAATTGCTAAAACTCTTTTTGTAAAATCCCGACTCAAAAATACTCACCGCCGGAACGCATCCGTACCATCGGAGGGGGCTTCTACACTTGAAACTCTCGCGCGGAAATAATTCAAAATGATTCATTAACTCGGGTGATTCTTCTCAAAATCTTCCACTACATCTAATAATTCCGCATCTAATACTTTTTCATCTGAATCATTGCCTTGTGTAATTGATTCTTTGAAAGAGGGTAATAATTCTGGTTGTCTTATCTGAGACATAAACATTACAAGTAAAAATCCAATAATGATGAAAAGTGAAATTATAATAAAAATATTTATTTCTCCACTAGAATCATCAGAAACACCTGTTCCCCGTATTGTTAAAACACTCAAAAGAGAATATTGATTAGTTGTATCTCCTGCTCCAACACTTCTAATTTGTATTGTGTGATTTTTATCAGATAATACCCCAGGATCTAATTGTATTGACCAATTAAAGGGGGCATTTTGATTTGTTTCATTAACTTCTTCGTAAGTAGCTTGATACCAAGCACCACCATCAATATTGTATTCAATTGCGGAAACTTCTCCTTGCTGTGCCCAAGCAATACCACTAATCATTGTAGATGAGTTTTGTAAGTCCTCTGTAAATGAAGTAATATGCAACTGTAAATAAGGTGAATAATTTTCCATTGCCATGCCAGAATTTTGTAAATCAAAAGACAATTTAACAGCAGCATGTGCATCAACCATTCCCCACCCAAAGTCCTCATTCCAAAAAGGGTCAATGCTAGTATCGAATGGTTCACCCCTTCTTTCTGCAGTTTGTTTTAGAATCTCTTTAATTTGTAATGGATCTAAATCAGGATTCGCTTCCATCATTAGTGCAATTACTCCCGTTACTGCTGGTGTTGCATAAGAAGTACCACTTCCTCTGCCTGTATACGTGTTATCTGCTGCATCATCAATAATGTTAGAACATCCACCGCTAGTCACACAACCTTCTGCTTGAATAATATTTGAACCAGGAGCGCTGACTTCTGGTTTAAATTCGTCTAAAGGATTATTATTTCCATTATCTCTTCTAGGTCCTCTACTCGAATAACCTGCAATGGTGTCATCTTCTCTATCAATCGTATTTTGGTCATCAGTTGCTCCAACTGTAATTGATAGGCTGCTGGAACCCATACCTGACAACCCATCATTATCTGGGCCATCATTTCCTGCTGCAACACTTACTGTGACACCAACTTCCATTGCTTCATCAAGCAAACGGCTGAACATATCTTCACCGTCACTTCCTCCATCTTCGTGACTGGTAATTCCCCAAGATAATGAAATAATATCAATTCCATACAATGATTCATCTACACCTGGCCAAGCAGTATCTCTATTGTCAATAATCCATTGGATTCCATTCATTGCAGATTCGTAAAAATCCTGAGAGATTACATAATTTTCAAAGGGTCCTGCTCCTACATCGGTTCCTATTCGAACATCTACAAGTGAAGCATCAGGAGCTGAACCATAAAAATCACTTTGAGAACCATCTGCCTCTATTCCTGTTGCTGCAGCCATACCCATACATGCAGTCCCATGTTGATTACCATCGTCAGGATCAAACGAGCCATCTGTTTCACGTCCACCTGCTAAAGCACAAGAGTGAAGGTCAGTATGCATATAACAAACTGCATCATAACCAGCAACAAATTTTCCAGACAATCCAGGATGTTCATTATCTACACCTGTGTCTGTTAAAGCAATATTTACTCCCTTACCACTAACTCCAAGATCCCAAGCACCTACAGGATAAAATGTAGAATTTCTCGCTTTAACTGCTGGTGTTTGAATATCTCCATAAAATACAACCTCTCCATATCTTTCAACCATTACCACTCCATCAAGATTAGATAATTCAAGAATATCGTTTGCATCTACAGTTCCGATTAATAATGCATCCACTTCAGGAACTTCTAAATTCACAGAATAACCCATTTCTTCAATTAATTCTATATCTGTACTTACAGGTGTATGATCATATGAAAGTCCAACATTTACTGAACCTGAAACTGTTTCCAATGAATCATGAATTTTATTTCTGTTATTGTCCAAACTAGTAGTTAACCACCAAGTAACTTCTTCGTATTTTTCATTAGACATCTGAAATGGAATTTCTAATGTATGCCCTTCTGGCATTATTTGCCATTCTGGAATTTCTTTACTTACAGGTAATGCTGCTGCAATTGAAGGAAGTAACAGCAGGAATAAAATATTCATTGCAACAATGCCACGGCCCATGTACTAATCGCAGAGTTTCATGACTTCAAATTGACGGGTAGATGTTAACGCTTGTTATACATCGTTATAAGACCGTTATTACCAGACAGAGAATGGGCGCATAGTGTAGTGGATATCACGCTGGCCTTCTAAGCCGGCAACCGGGGTTCGAATCCCCGTGTGCCCGTATTGCCAAAATTAGGTATAAGTTTGCATGTTTTATGAGTGAGCAAACTCATATACAGGAAGTAAGTCGGCCACTCGTTACCATGAAGAGAGGTTCTCGTGCTTGGAAGAAAACTGGGAATCAAAGATGGAAATGGCGTAAGAAAAAACTACGCCGACGTAAAAGGGCTCGTAGAGAAGCGAAAGTCTGAATACGCCATTCTTTTTTTGTATTCTATAATAATGCACATACGTTGTGTTGATAAGCCGAGAACTACTCGGGTGTTCACCAATGGGGGTATAGTATAACCTGGTAGTATCGCGGGCTCCAGTTGCACGGGATTCGAACAGGAATGAAGACAGGAGGAAAGCTGCTTTGCTGATGACCAACTGGAGCGCTGACCTGTTTGATGACTGATTACGTAGAAGATATCCGCTGGTCTGGGTTCAAATCCCAGTGCCCCCACCATTTTAATTCAATAAGAAGGAACATTTTGGACAAATTTTTGGTTTAATAAATGTATTTCTAGTCCATATATGATTACAACTACTACATTCCCAACTAAGCACATTAGTAGTTGAAATCATTATAGCCTGTAAATATCTTAAAACAATAGATTCTGATAAAGAAGGTGCTGGAGCAATTTCATTTGTTAAATCATCATGTGTTTCAGAATGTTCAAACATCCCTGAAGCATGTAATATTGCATGTACTAATGTATGATTGAATAATTTTTCATCATCTATAAGAACGGGATGAAGTTTAATTTTTATTACACCTAAAGGCAAATTTAATCGCTTTTTACGATATATTTCATTATAATCTCCACTAAATATTGTCACCCCTAATCTATTATCATGTGATGATAACCAAGATAATTCTAATTTTTCAAATAAAGTAGAGATCTTTGGTAATTCATCCTTCGTAGAATTTACTATTTTTTCCTTAAGTTCATCAAAAATAATAGGAGGTTTTTCTGGCATAGGAATATTTTTCATATAATCTGCAAACTTTTCCAAATCAATTTTACTTGAAATATCCATCAATTCATCCCCGTATCGATTTTTGTCCAAACTCCATTTTCATCAATATTCCAATAATGCAAATTTCCATCCCTGTCATGATACCACCCCGTTTGGCCTTGTATTGTCCCTTCAGCAGCCAACATCACACCAGTATCATTAGCAAAAACCTCTGCTGCATCAGAGGCATTCGTTTCTGAATCCAGAAGTTCCTTTAATGTGTCTAAATCTGTTTCCGAAGTCGTGGTTTCTTGATTTATCAGAACATCTAATTCTTGATGGGTTGGCACTATTCCTTTATCTTCAATTTCAGGTTTGAAATTTTGTTCTTCTTTAGGTGTTAATTCATCTAAAGATAAATCATTTTCATCGAAAATCATTTCAGGATTTATTGACGGTGAATCATCAAATCCCTCGACTAAAATAGTGTCTCTTTTCTTAATTAAAATTAAAGTGAATAGCATAAATATTGCAATTACAATTATCATTAGATTAAGACTTGAGCCAATCTTTGTTGCATGTTGTAATCCAGAAAAACCTTCACTCGTTAAATTGAGAACTTTATTCGTTTCGAAATTGTTTCCAGCATCATCTATAGCCCATACTGTAAATAACCAAGAACCACTCTTCGTTTTATCATTCACTTGAAGTTTTATTTCAGTACCATTATCTAAGTTAAATCCTCCAATTCTTTCTGCTTCTATTCCTTCATGATAAGCTACAAAGCCCCATTCGACAATATCTTCTCCTGTAAACTTAGCAGTTGCGTCTAATAAACATGAAGGCAATTCAGTATTATCGAAAATTGTAGGTATTGGAACATCTGTACAATTACCATTAATTTGAATTATTATAATCGATGGCGAAATTGTATCTAATGTAAAATTTAATGTTATTTGCGCAGTATTACCTGCTAAATCTTCTGACCTAAGAGTAACTTCTTTTTCTCCTTCGGGTCCAGATAATGGCATACTAATCAAATATCTTCCTAATGTATTACATTCTACTTCTAAAAATTCAGATTCTAAAATTGCATTTACAAATAAACCTGGTTCACAATCTCCAGTAAGATCTAATAAATCATCAGATACTGAAATATCTTTTAAAGAAATATCAGCATTTAATTTTGGTGATTCTGTATCTAGAATGACAGATAATTCATGTATTACATAACCATCTAAAGTCGAAACAAATATTCTCAAATTATTTATTCCTTCATCTAAATCAAAACTTACTGTTGTAAATTCATCAAAGGTTTCTTCTTGCTGCTGAACAACCCATGAATTTGAATATAATTTTGCCCAACTATAAGTTTGGTTGGGCCCCGAAAATATTTCTGCGCTCACTACTTTAGAATTGACGGTTTTTCCGTTCCAAGGTGCATATACATCTGTAAGATATACCTCAGGCGACAAATATGATTCCGTACAATGTTCAGCAAAATTTTGTGCGGCATCTATTGCAAAAATACAAAATTCATGAACTCCTGTTTCTGTTAGCTCCAAATATAATTCATGAATTCCAAATCCATCTAATTCTGAAATTAAATCACCATTATGATAAACATATTGAGTGGATTGCTCATCAGTTTCCCAAGATAAAGTAAGATATTGATCTGATAAATTATTCTCAACAAAGTTTGGATATATCCACTCGACATGTGGTGGTGTTGTATCTAAATAGAGTGTTTTCGAAACATTATTCCAATTTCCAGCCCAATCTCTAGCATTCAAATCAAATACAAACTCCCCATCATCAATCTCTGAAAGATCATAAACTACACTAAACCTCCACCCTTGAGAATCTGAATCTGTTTGATATGATCTTAAATCACAATCTGCTAACACATCGCCAACAATTGGGCTGCTAAAAATAAGTTCACCTAAACATGCAGTAGAACTATGTTCAACCCATCCACTAATTGTAATTTCAGTGATGTTTTGGGGCGTAGGAGAAATTGGAAATAATGAAATTGCAGGCAAGATTGTATCTCTAGTAATTACCAAGGGTAATTCACCCCAATTACCTGCAGAATCTCTTGCTTTAATCATAAATTCATTTTCACCTTCATTCATTAAATCAAGAATAACGCTGGCTGACAAATTAGAAGGCATATTTATTTCATTAACTGTAAGTGTAGATAATTCGCTAAGATCTAATAATAAACTAATTTGAGTTAAATTAGTTAAATTCGAATATGGTAAATTAATTGGGCTTATGACAGGACTTGTATGGTCATGAATAAGCCAAGTATTGGTTTGATTTTTTAACCCATGTATATCTAAGACACTAGCCTCAAACATATGGACTCCCTCTATTGGGTCCTGGCTGAAATTAAGCCATGCTTCCCTAATTAACCCTCCAGAATTTGGAAATTGATCATTGTTGTAAATTGCAAGTATTTCGCTACTTCCTAATGGTACATTGTAAACCCTTACATCATCTATTAACCCTGCAAAAAATGTGGACCCTGCCCTATTAACTCCTAATTTATACAAATAAAAATTATTTAATTCTGAGGCATCAATAGATGCGGTATTTGCGAGTAAGCCATTATAATACAATCTTAATGTTGAAGGTCCACTTGGAGCTCCATTTACATTACTTCCAGACAATGTGGCTGCAAGATGCACCCATGAGTTGTCATCTACTGGACCAATGTCATATCTTGTATCACTATACAATTGATATGTTCCAGGATTGCTGCCATCAACCATGAATTGGAAAGAACGACTTTGCCCTCCTGTATCATCTATTGCAAAAATACTTGAAAAATCGGGCTGATTTAAGATGTCTGCCTTTACCCACATAGATACTGTAAAATCTCCACTCCATTCTTCATTAGTGTTCAAATCATATTTTGCGTAATCGTCAACTCCATCAAAGTGATGACAATATGCTCTTCTGCATAAATCCCAATCAGTGCCATTAGTTCCATTAAGTACTAAATCAGAATTTCCAACTAAATCTCCAATTATTGTCCCATTACCTTCATCTAGTGGCCACCAAGAAACTAAATCATTTTGTCTGATAGGGACTCCAGCACCATGGAAAAGAGAACCTTGTGGAACATATTGTTTACCAAAGTTATCGCTTTCCCATTTTAATTCTAAACCAGCCCATCCAAAGTTTTCAAAGAATTCCAACCTCAATGAATGAAATCCAGGATTTAAGAAAACTGTACCTGATTCTTCCCTCATTGCATGAGTACCAATGTTTTCAACAATTACTTGGTTATCAATCCAAAGTTTTGATCCATCATCTGAATTAACATAAAAGGTATAATTTCCAGCAATATCAATTCTAATAAATCCTGTATGTCTTGATGAAAATTCATCAGCAAATGATGAACTAAGGCCTGGCCAAGGCTGATTATTAGAATTCGAATAATTAATCATAGAATCTATTCTCGTATAATCAGGAATTCTCCCACTTAAATCTGGCATTCCACTAGTATTCACGCCTAATCCAGAATTATCAAAAAATTCTGCTATAAGTCCAGAATTAAATCCATTTGTAGACATTGAACCACTTGGACCTAAACCTGTAGGTGTTGCTCCAGATTGTTGTAACACTACTTTATCAAATACTGTGCCATCTTCTCTCATCCAAATATTAAATGTATGTCTTCCTGGTGTTTGGACATCAAAAGTAATCATATTTCCGCCAACACTTGTTTCCCATCCCCAATTAGAACCTGAAGTAGAAGATAGGCCTGCATCGCCAAAAGTCAAAGGGTTTCCATCTAAACCAACATGTAATGAATCATCAACACTAGTTTGGCCTGCCATTCGAACGAATATAGAATATGTTCCAGGCGTATTGAAATCTATTTCATAATCAATTCTGGGACCATCTAGTGTATCAAATGTATTTACACCATTATTTGGTTTTGCTTCTAGATATCCACTTCCACTATATCCTGTAATTGAAGATTCTTCAGACCAATAAGTATTCAATGCAACTCCAGTACCAATAGTTGAATTTGAGAAATCTTCTGCTTCGAAAACAACAATTCCTGAATATTCGGTTAAAACAGTTGTATTTGTATCTTCAACTTGGAGTCCAAGCCAAGTATTCGTTAAATCCATCCATTCGCCCTCTGTACTTATCCCTTCAAATGAAAAATCATGCCATTGGTTTAATTCCCATTCTGAATAATTACTACCATTAGATGGCATTATACTTCCATTAAATTCTAAATCATCCAATAAAAAACCTCCACCTTTATCTAACAAATGAAGACTAATAGGACGTGATTTATTCCTATATTCACCATCTTGAATTTGTAAAAATTCTATTTCTGTTGGCCACTCATTTAATTGGTAATGATATGGGATCTTAACAATTCCTGAATCTCCTTCCAATACTAATTCTAATATTCCTTTCCAATATCCTTCTTCTGGAGGAATTGATGCCGTCAAATTAAGAGTTATTACATCCTCTGGAATTATTCCACCTAAACGAGCACTTCCGTTAGGATATGATTGGTTTATTTGAGTTTCATTCAATTGTAATATATCTTCAACTATCAAATTGTCACCTTTTAGAACTTCGACCTCCATCCAAAATGTAGTATTTACATTAGGAACTTCATATCCTTGAACAACAATAAACCAATTTCCATCTGCGGGATTTTCTACAATTATATTCTCTCTACTTGAACTTGTTCCAGAAGAAGCCTCCTGTTCATTACCCCAATCTATAACTCCATTTTCATTGCTGTCTCTATAGACTGCTAAGTCTAAATCATCACCAAACACATTAGAGTCCATATTAATTTTAAATTCTTGAGCGCCTTCAATATGTATTTGACGTATATATCCACTAGAAGACCAATCACCAGGAGTATCTTGAGTTGCCAATTCATTTTGTAAACTCAACGGTTTAATCCACCCGATTGCCCTAACTTCTTCAACATTCAATGAATGAGTACTTCCAATTTGTATTGGCTGGTTAAATCCTCCATAACTCCAATCATCAACTACTCTTTGTAATGGAGCGCCTAAACTATCAACATAAGATACGGTGACATTTACAGGATTATCATTTGTTCCAACACCATGAAATGTTGAATGTAACAACAATTGTTTAACTCCTTCAGAAGGATTAGCTTGTAATAATTCATGACTTTCTCCTGTATATGTATTCCAACCCCATTTTCCAGACCCCTGATAATTATTTTCAGAACCTGATTCTACACTAAAGTGTACTGGCCCATAAGCCAAGGGATCTTCAGTAAAATAAGGATGATCTTGTTCACTTAATAGATGTGCATCAATATCTGTCCAAACATTATCATCCCAATCTACATCTATCAAGATATTTCCAGTAGTTAAATTAGATGGCCAATTCAAACTTATTGATTTCCAATCTCCTGATTCTTCTCTCCAACCCCATCCTTGAGCTCCTTGCATCCAAGTTGAGCGATATAATGATTGGTTAGTTAATTCATCATCTAAAGGTAAAGAAATTAATTCATTTGGGCCTTCCATAGCAACATTTACAATTATTGGCAATGGCCATGAATGTGATTCATTAGTCCCATTATTTGCTGTAATCATTAGTGCTTGTTGATGTAATCCAGGATAAGCATCTAAGGGCACATCTAAATCAATAGTAACTATTTCTTCATCCCCAGATAATACAAGAACATTTGAGATATTTTGTATCCATGGGTTTGAAGAATATCCAAATGTTGTGATATCTATTTCCATTTGAACTGGGTCTACATTACTGGATCTAACCTGCTCTAACCAAACACCTACCAAAATTCCTGAATCTGAGTGGCCTAATGGCATCCCCAT
>Ga0115011_10000190_pt1 | contig 55895 bp, 49 predicted proteins | sample TroAtlMetagenome_2_FD_88705 | JGI IMG/M metagenome (GOLD analysis project Ga0115011, IMG submission 88705) | Marine eukaryotic phytoplankton communities from Atlantic Ocean - Tropical Atlantic ANT8 Metagenome | ecosystem: Environmental > Aquatic > Marine > Oceanic | place: Tropical Atlantic... | reverse complement strand
TTATTCACCCCGTCTCTCTGGTTCATGACCATCTTCCCTGCATTGACAACGACGACCTGCGCCGGGGCAAACCCCCCACTCATGTCGTTTATTGCGAAGGTGTTGCGGTCCTTGCCGGAGATGCGATCTTGACCGAGGCCTTTGCCATCATCGCCCAGACTCCGGAATGCAAAAGATACCGGACCCGCGACTACGTTACCGAGCTCGCATTTTGTGCCGACTCCAGGCGCCTGATCGGTGGACAAATCATGGACTTGGAAGCCGAGGGCCAGTCTCTTTCCAAGGCACAATTGGCCAGAATTCATGAGGCCAAGACCGCTGCTCTATTAACGTCCTCGCTACGCCTTGGTGGAATGAGTGCGAACGCAACGCCCCAGCATTTGGCTGCATTGACTGACTTCGGGAAGTCCCTCGGTCTCGCCTTTCAGGTGATCGACGACATTCTTGACGTTACCCAGTCAACAGAGACTCTCGGAAAAACCGCTGGCAAGGACGCACAGGTGGCGAAAGCCACCTACCCGGGAATTCTTGGTCTCGAAAAGAGTAAGCAGGAAGCTCATCGCCTCACAGGAAAAGCCCTGAAAGCGCTCGAGGCGCTGGGCCCAAATTCGACCCGCCTCGATGAAATCGCCCACCACCTTCTGGACCGAGACTTCTAATTAAAGTCTCCGCCCGTCTAGAATCTGAAGGTCGCATCCGCCTTGAGGGTCAGGTCTGAGCGCTCGAGCCCTAATCCACGGTCTTCCGCCAGCAGAGACTGATTGAGAACGAGGAAGATTGTCGAGCCCGGGCGATACTCCCAGCGGATTCTGGAGTTGAACCCAACCTCCCGGGAAAGACTGTCATATTGCACAAGGCTCGACCACCCAAGGTCCGGAGTGAGGTTCCAGTTCAGGCCAAGACTCCCTACGTGGGCATCGAATTCTCCTCCCCCAAGATCCACCCGGTTATACTGGTAGGTTCCCTTAACCCTAAAATGTCGGTTCGGATTCCACTCGAGCTCTGCCGAGGCCTTTGCCCGCCATCCATCGTAGAACTGCCCCGCTTCCACCGAGAACTCTCCCCATAACGGGCGCGAACTGGTGGTCTCGTATTCCAGCCGGGCTTTCGTCCAAGAGTAATTGCCGGCGGCCACTGTCACGTTCCCAATATCAAAGTCTTCCACAGGGCGGTCCACATCATGGGAGACCCGCAGAAATAATTCATCCGTGCTCGCAAAGTCGATATTGAAGGGCACAACCCCGAATCGGGCCGAATCTAATCCTCCGGAGGTCAGGGAAGTGACTTGAAAATCCGCCCCCCTCGCCAGCTGCCGGTACCACCCTGTGCCTCCTGGCCGATGCTTTCGGCGCAACAGGCCTGAGACGGTGCGAACCCCGGTGCGCTGAACGAACCCCAGTGCCGGATCGAAATCTGATCCGATCTCCATGTAACTCAGGGTCCCGTCCCATCGGTCGTTAGGATAAGAAACTTGGGCCCCAAAGGCATAATCCGTTCCGTGTCCACCCCCGGCTGCTTCGGCGTAATTTCCGAGGGCATAGAAATTCGCCTCCAGGATCTTGTCCCTGAGAAATTCGTTAGTCCGGTATGCGAAGTCCATCCCCCCCACATAATTATCCAGCTCGGAAGCAGGATTGCCACCAGTAGCAATCACTCCCACCCGGGATTGGGCAAATACCTGCTTGGTGACTCGGGCCGCAAATACATTTTGCTCTCCCAGTCCGGATGAGCCATCCAGCCGGGCGTGGGTTAGCCCGACATCATAATCCCCAAGTCTTCCCGCTAGCTTAGTAGCCAGTTGAATCGGCATGATCTGGCCATCTGCCAACCCGATTCTCCTCGTGAAATAAGGAAGGAAGGTAGGACCTCGGCTTTTCCTCTGCATCCCAGGCCCAAAATCATAGATTCCACTATCCTCGAGGAAGAAGTCCCGCTTCTCGGGAAAGAACAGAGGGAACCGGCTGAAGTTGACAACCCTCTGGTCGACCTCTGTCTCCGCAAAATCAGTATTGTAGCTGAGAGTTGCGGAAAAGTTCGGCGTCAGGCGGTATCGTATATTTGCCCCCGCATCACCTCCGAGGCTATTGCCCTCACTCCCTCCACTGCCGTAGCGGCCCACCGCATAGGGTGAGAGCTCCAGCCCGAGGCCCTGACGCATGCCCCCGAGGCCCGTAATGTCCCCAGCCTCAACCGCATTGTGGGATCTGATTTCGTCTTTCCAACCGGTCCAGCGAGTAGATTCGTTTTTCCTACGGATCCGCCGGGACATGTTGAAGCCCCAAACGGCCCCCTCGGGGTCGAAGCTCAGGGTTTTGAACGGCACTGCCATCTCGACGAACCAACCCTCGTTCGTGATCGTCGCCTTCGAAGTCCAGATGCCATCCCATGAAAAGTTTCTTCCCGTGTTATTGGTGATCAGGGCGTCACTCTGCGCCCCGGTCGGGTTCACCGCAAAGACGTAGCCATTGCGTTGATCGTGGTAGGTATCAAAGAAGAGGTAGACGAAATCTGAACCCGTATACATCCGGTCCCTGACCATAGAGCGGGCCATCACTCCACCAGGTTCAGAATCATAGCACCAAACCGCCACGTAAAGGTGGTCGCGATCATAGGCGATTGCAAACTCAGTCCGCTCTGTAGCAGGCGTTCCCCGGCCGGGATCATATTGCCGGAATCCTCCTCCTTTTGCTGCCCGCTGCCAGGCCTCTTCATTCAAGAGCCCGTCCACTTTCATACTCTCCCCGGGCTTGAGTCTCAGGGCCGCTATGCTGGGCTTTTGTTCGGCAGAAGCGCCGACCAGCGACCCTAGCCAGAAACAGACTGCCAAATAGTAGAATCCTCTCCTCATTCCTTTGCCAGCAGGATCGAATCCGTGCTCGCCGAGAACACAACCCAGTCCAAGGAGATCGTCAAGGCCCGGCACCCAAACAGAGCAATTCCTCCCCTGCTGCTGCAGGGGTCCACTACCAAGGACAGAATATTCAAGCCCGATAGTACTTTCCCCCCTCTCGGTCCCAGTCCAAGCTCTCTTCACCATGAAACCTGTCCACGCCCTTTTCACTGCCCTCGCGGTCAGCAGCCTTGTTCCCGCCATAGCTGAGGAGAAGAAAACCCCGGCCAAGAAAGCTCCCGCCGAGGAATCATCAGCCAAAACCCCGGCGGTGAAGCCAGTGGATGGCGGCGCAGTGGAGAAGAAGTTCATTGGCAAATGGGCCCCCGACCCCAAGGCCATGATGAACGAGCTTCAGAAAGGGCTCGGAGACGACCCCGCGGCTGCCGCAGCACTCCCTCTTATTGAGGCCATGATGCAGAATATGGCCGTGAGCGTTGAGAAAGGAGCAGTCACAATTCACGCCATGGGGGAAAAGCAGACAGCGACCTACACCATCACAAAGGTAGATAATGCCGCGAACAAGCTCACCCTGCAAATCACGGATGATGAGGGAGAAGGCGAAGGGTCCGCCACTATCGCGGAAAAGAAGGAGGGCGGCAAAACCCTCACTTTGGAAAAAGATGGCGAAAAGTTTATTCTAAACAGCATCACTGCCTCGGAATTCGAGAAGCGAAAAAACGCCGCGGCACAAGCTCCCCTGTTTCCCGGCCTCGAGTAAGCCCTTGCTCAATTCCTTGGGCGTTCTCCGAGACAGAGAAGCTTTTCTTTCCTCTCGTCACCCTCGAATGTTGCGATCCGGACGTATACACGGCCCCCGCAAAAGACGGGAGTGGCAAAGACCTGGTCTCCGATCTTAGCCTTGTGTGAAATCTCAAATTTTCCGGGATCCGTATTGAACTTGAAGTAGTCTCCGTTCTCGTTGATCACGTGGATCTCGTCTCCTACGAGAACTGGTGAGCTTGAAAAGGTGCCGCCTAAAACGCCTTTCCACTTTCGTTGACCGGTCCGGCAATCCCAGCACATCGCCGCGCCCCCATCCATCACTGCATAGAGGTGCCCTTTGGCAACCAACATGGAAGGCACATAGACCCGGCTGATATTTCGCCAAACGACCTTACCCGAACCATTAGCCTCCACCGCTTGAACATGGTTCTTTGGCCATCCCCCACTGATAAATATGCGCTCCCCATCCGTCACTGGTGAGGTAACTGTTTCCTGAGTTGAGCCCTTGGCTTCCCAGAGCAACTTCCCCGTCATTGGGTCAAGACTGATGACCTTCTCACATCCGGAAATCACCAGCTGGTCCCGGCCATTGATCTCCTGCACGATGGGAGGCGTATAATTCGGAATTTTCGGGCGATCCACCTTCCACACTATCTTTCCGGTCCTACGATCGAGTCCGAGGATTGCCCCAGCTTTTTTGTTATCCGCACACACCAGCAGGAGAGAGCGGTAGACCATGGGGGACGCTCCGTATCCCTGGTGAACCGTGTAACCTGTAAGACGGGTAGTCCAGACCTTCTCTCCCTTGAGATTAAGAGCGGTTGCATACGCGGCCCCATCATTCACAAAGGTGACGTACAGCTTTTCGCCATCATGAGCCGGAGAGTTATTGGCATGGGTCGCTTTACGGTTGATTCGTTCCGGAAAATTCCCCGAGTGAATCACAGTCGTCCAAGCCGGATCGCCAGTCCCGCGATCATACGCCAAAAGAGACTGGGTCTGTTTACCCTCGTCCGCAGTGACGAGATAAATGCGCTCCCCCACGACGATGGGGGAGCCATGCCCCCGGCCCGGCACCGGAACTTCCCAGATGGTGTGCTTCGCAGGATTAAGGGCGACAGGCAGCTCCTGCAAAGGGTCCGCATGGCCATTACGGTTGGGGCCTCGCCAAGCAGGCCAGTCGTTTTTCCCGGCAGCATCAGGGTTCCCATAGCAAGAGAGACTAGTCCCTGCGATCAAAGCCAAGGCGCAGAGAAGGGTGGGAAATTTCATGGTCAGGGAGTCTGGTGTGGTAGATCGGGAGACACCAGCAAAAGCAACCTGAGACTCCGCGGGGAAGTAAGCCAGCAGAGCATATTTAGTTTCCCCATTACTACCTACCCACTCAGATCTCCTGCTCTTCCAGCAACTCTGCTCCACCACTTCGCCAGACGATTTTTATTTCTCCCGTCCCTGAACGGGTGCACCGTCTTGCTCATGACCAAGCTTAGGCGCTATATCCTGGCCGGCCTGTTAACAATTATCCCCCTGTGGATCACGTGGCTGGTGCTCCGCTTCCTCTTCCAGCTTCTGGCTCAGGCAGGAGAGCCTTCCATCACATGGATCGCGGGCAAATTGCCCGATTCCCTCCAGGGCCTCATCGAGAGCTCTATCTTCACAAACCTCTTTTCCATTCTTCTCGTCGTGCTGGCCCTCTATGGGATCGGCCGCCTGACAACCATCGTAGTGGGCCGCCGAGTTCTTAGTTTCTTTGAGGCCGTTCTTGCCAAGATTCCTCTCGTAAACGTGATTTACGGAGCGGTAAAAAAATTAGTGACGGTCCTGCAGGAAAAACCGGGTGGAGGCTTACAGAGAGTTGTGCTCATCGACTTTCCCTCACCCGAAATGAAAACCGTGGGACTGGTGACTCGCGTTCTAAAAGATACCAACACCGGACGAGACCTCGCTGCGGTCTATGTCCCTACTACCCCAAATCCCACCTCAGGCTATCTTGAGATCGTTCCCTTGGAGCGAGTCACATCCACCGAATGGACCCTCGACGAGGCGATGGCATTTATCATGTCCGGGGGCGCGGTTGCGCCAGATACCATGAACTACGACGAGCCGCCCGAAATCGCAGACAAATAAAGCGCGAATCCGGACACGCACCCCTCAGATTAGGGTCCCCAAGACAATCTTTTCCTCCTGCTCTTGCAGGGCTTATGTCGCTTTGCTTAAATAGCGGTCAATCTTAAGTAATTGCCCCTCGCGGTGTTATGGATAGTCTACCTCCTCCGGCCGTGAGCAAGGCAGATCCATTGAGCCAGGATAAGAAATGCGATCTTTCCACTTCCCATGACGCCCAGTCCTTCTGATATCTCCCGAGCCTCCGTAAAGCTCTCCAAAGGACTGGCTATCGGGTATCGCTCCATAATCGCCACAGTTACCGAAGACATTCCGCTAGAGAATGGCACGCACTATCTTCTCGCCCGGAACGGGCGGGGTAAGACCACCCTTCTGAAAACGTTGGCGGGTCTTCTCAACCAGCGGTCCGGTCAATACACCACTCATGGCCGCTGCCAATTCATCGGCGATGAGTTTTATTTCGACCGAGAATTGAAATCAAAAGCCATTTTCAAAGCCCTCATCCCTGAGGCACACCGCCAAGTCGCGCTTCAACTAGCTGATCAGCTCGAACTCGATACCAACAAGGATTTCGGCAAACTTTCATTCGGAAACCGGAAGAAGGTGGGACTTATTGTTGCGGAATTTCGAGTCTTAAAGGAAAGCCCCAATATCGTGTTCTACGACGAGCCTTTCACAGGCCTTGATACCCCGGCCCGGGAAACCATCGCCGAGCACTGGCTCTCAACCAGCGACTACACTCTTCGTATTGTATCATGCCACCCTGACTTCGACTCCATGGCCATGCCAAGTGCGCTCCTTATCAGTGATGCCCAAATTTTCCGGGGGGGCGATGGCAACCTCACATGGGCAGACTTCAAAAAGTGTCTCAGCTGACTTCTCACACCCCCCGTTGCCGATGACTTCCCTTTTCCGACTTACGATCGCCACCATGCTCGCCCGGAAGATGTGGGTAGTGGTGCTACTCGCATCAATTATTACGCCCATCATTTTTCCCCTCTTCACACCCTACGAGACCAATACCGCGCTCCTGGAGCCCGCCCGGGCTCAGACCGCGTGGACCTGCACTTGGATAGTTGCAATTCTATGGACTCTCTCTCAGGCAGCTCGTTTCGGAGAGAGTAATTCCAACAGCGGAATGGGGTCCTATTTTCGCTCACAAGGCGTTGGTTCGCTGCGGCAGATCTTTGCGCTCTGGAGCGCGGTCATGCTGTCCCTCCTTCCCGTGGTCCTGATTTCGGTGGGAGTATGTCTGATCTTTGCTATGCCTGCCGACCCCAAGGAAGCTTCCATGTGGGTTTGGACCAATCTGCAATTCGCGACTCTTCTCCTCCTCGCAATTGGCCCCCTCGCTCTCCTCGGCGTCGGGGCCTCAAGCCGGTTTGGAGCCCTTATAGGCTACGTCGTTCCCACCGGGCTGTGCCTTTATGGGCTCTACGGGGTGACGTATCTCGGGATGACCATTCGCCTGCGGGACGACAACAAGATCCTCGAATGGCTCTACGCCCTCTCTCCCCAATATCATCTTGCAGATCTGACCCCTCGCCTGATCTTCAAGATGGGCCACCTGCCTTGGCCTGAATTTTCCGGATTTCTCCTCTACTTTCTCACCATAACGGTCGTGACAAGTTCTCTTGCAACGCTGCTCTTCCGCACCGACCCGATTGGCAATTGACCTTCCTCACAGTCACCAGCAATGGCCTGCTTCAATATCTATTTCCTCCAGATAGCCCTCTTGACCACCGGACTAGTAGCATGGGGGCTTCAGACCAACAGGCTCTTGCAGGGTGGGCAATTCATCAAAGGACACAATCCCTTGCACCTAAAACAAAGCCCTTTCGGCCGCACCCTTTCACTCGCCATGCGCGGTCCAGTCGACGTCTACTGGCACCGGGGAGAACCACATAAGCACCCCCCCGGGGAGGAGCATTCTCACGACCATGCTCACAGCCACTCCCATGACCATGATCATGGTGGTGAAGCGGGAGTGAAAGCCGGGGAAGACGCTGACCTAGATTATCTTGCCAGCCTGCTTGAAGATGATGGCAGCGATCATGACCAGGCCCCTCCCCCAGCGGACGCCACAAAAGGGTTTACAGGTATCCGCCCCCTCATGCTCGATAAGATTGAGGCCATGCGAACTGCCTACAACTCGAGGACGAATCGGACCGCCGAATCCCCTCGCCACAAGGCTTACATCATGGGCGAAACGGAGAAGAGGCTTGCCGTTGGCTACGAAATGGATCCCCGGAATCCTTCGGCTTACGGGGCCTACTTTCTTTTCAAAAGCGAAGCCCTCGCAAGAGTGGAGGGGCAAGCCGGAGAGGGAATGGTCATCCGGAACCGTCGGAGTGAGGCGAGCCGCTTGGCCAACCGCACCCAACACTACTGCTGGAACTTTCCCACAGAGGCGCCAGCAATGATTACCGGGGCCTCGGCCGCCCACGACTGCCTGCAGATGCTCTCGGAAGATCCCGATCCGGACCGGAATCTTGTTCGCTTCTATCTCAGGCGCCTGGAGCTCATGCTGGAGAACTACGAAGCCATCCGCAGAGAGATGATCAACAATCGCAGCTGGCAACTCTTTCCGGCTCCCAGAAGGTCCGAAATGGAAAAAACCCACTCCTTGATCAAAGCCCTCAGGCAAGCAGATATTCAATACTGGAGCAAACGGCTCACTCAAACGAGCAGACCTCTACGATCGGGCAGCTGAAGCGGCACTCTATTGATCCGGTTGGTGGCTCTCCGCCCTGTTCTGCACGCGCCACCTCGGCAAGGCCTCGTCTAGGAGAGCCCGTGCATAGGGGCCCACCCAGGAATATCCGGTCCGCCTCTCATGCGAGATCTCCGCCAAGCTCGCTCTCGGAACACCGTCACGACTTGAGAAGATCGGCTTATTAGACTGCAAATCATAAAATCGAGCCCAAAGCGGGAGCGCTTGAGGGTCCTTCACCATAACAACATCAATGCCCCCCGCCTTACTCCCATCTGTTTTTCGCTCCACGCGGATCCCTGTTAGCTTGGCCCGCTTGAACCAAGCAACCGCACCCTCGATAGCCCGTCTCACATTTTTATCCGGATTCTCAATCCTCATGAGGAAGCGGACGATCCCAACTGATTCCATGCCGCTAAGAGACGGGAGCTCGTAGGACCTCCCACGGCAAGGAGCGAGAGTGCGACGATCGTGCTGGGCACACCAACTGGTAGGAACCCCATCGGCCATTACCTGGCACCTCAGGATACAGGCGATTCCCCGCGCCACCGCTTTGGCAGAGCGTCCGCGGACGGAAGGGGGAACAAAGCGGAAAGCCGGTGCCTCATCAGCTATATCCTTGAGCAGGTTCATCACCCCGATCATCGCGTTGTCATTGAAGGTCACCTCAAGGGTATACCCCTGACCTCCGGGAAACTTCTGGGGCCACCCTCCGTTGTCCAGCTGCCCCTCCAGCAGATAGTCAATACCCCTTAATGCAGCCAGTTTGAGCTTCGGCTCTGCTGAGACCTTCAAGGCTGCAGCAAGTAAGCGGATTTCGGTATAGGTTGCCCCATTATCAATCGTCGTGTCGCCTTGCGAGCGTTGTTCCTGGAGCTGCTGATGCTCGCGCGCAGGCAGAATTCTCTTCCGATCATAGTTCTTGGGCCAACCCCCAGAATTGCGCTGATAGGCCAGGATCGTTTCCACCACTGGCGCATCCTCTGCGAACGTCCAGGGGCAGAGCACCGCGAGTAACATAACCGCCAATTTCATTCCTTTCTCCCTAGGAATCAATCTCTTGGAAAGTGCCTTGAAAATCATACGTCCTTCCCTGCCCTCAACTTTAGCCTTACGGAGACACCTCATAAAGGGCCTCCCCATAATGAGGTTTCAAAGGCCACTTATCCGTACGGAAAGGGTAGGCCGGGAGCTCTTTTCCATTCATCAGGGACCCCAGCGGCAGATTCGACCACGCATATCGTACAGCAACTGGGTCGGGAACATTCTCAGACCAGATTTCTACCATCGCGCGGGCTTTCTGGCCACCAATCACCCGAGCCTCCGCATGGTGGAAAACCCTGTCAGGTCCTGCAATGTAGAAGCCCCTGGCATCAGTGCGCTCAAGCCTGAGGCCCTGATCACTTCCCTCTTCAAAGATAACCCGGATCCTGCCCTTGCCCTTTTCCATCGAGTCGTAGATCGGGCCATGCCACTGCAGCGGTTTCCCCCGGGAACTATCCATTACTCCATGGACCTCTGAGAGAGCCCAGCGAGCCGCCCGGTCGCCAACTGGATACTTTCGGCCTGGGTGAATACTACTGTTACTGTTTGCATCGAAACTGACAATCAATCCTGTGTTCGGAGTAGCGCGCCATGTATTGAACTGCACTTCCCTGACGATGTTCGTATGATGATTCATATCATAGGTCATCGAGCGTCGAGTGCTCCACCCGGCAATCTGGATCATGCCGAAAGGGAGTTTCTCATTTCGAAACAGCTTCCGCCAGTCAGAGACCACCGCAGGAAAGGTTTCACGAAAGGGAATCCAAGCGTCCCCGAAGGAGTTGTTCTCGCCCTGATAGAAAAGAACCCCTCGCAGGCTCAGGCCTGCCATAGGCATAATCATCGCATTGAGTGGTCCCGCTGGGATCCGGCCCGCCGCCGGATCCTCGTAATTTCTGGGATTCGGCCGGCCCGGGGGATCCTTCTTGCCCCGGCCCCGTGCCTCCTGAGCCACAGCTTCCCATTGCTTTTGCGCGAGCTCGAAGCGTTTGGATGCTCCCTGCTCTCCTCCTCCAGCGATCCATTCCCTGCACTTCTCGTCATAGGCCTCCAGATAGGATTCCGCAGCCGGCAGGGTCTCTAGCGTCTCCCGGCTCACCCAGTGCTGCGCCATCGTTCCGCCCCAGGCCGCGTTAATAAGCCCGATCGGCACGTCGAGGCGACGATGCAAACGCTGCCCAAAGAAATAGGCTACCGCGGAGCACTCTCCCGAGGTCTCTGGACTACACGATATCCATGCCCCTTCTCCTTTCTCCCTTGGGAAATTCTCACGCGGTCCCGGCGAGCCCGCGGGCCGAATTTGGAGGAAGCGGAGAGCCGGATAGTTCGAGGAGGGTATCTCCAAATCGGCATCACGAGAGCTCCGCAACCGCCACTCCATATTGCTCTGCCCACCACAGAGCCAAACGTCGCCAACAAGGACATCCTTGAAAACGAGGGCCTCGTCATTGCTCCTCACCGTGAGAGCCTGGCCGGAAGACTGGGCCGACATAGCAGCTAACGCGACCTCCCACTTCCCTTTGCTATCCGGAATAACAGTCTCGCTTTTACCAGCAAAGAAAACCGTGACGGGATTTTCTGCGCCGGCCCAACCCCAGATACGTATGGGCTTATCTCTTTGCAGAACCATCTTGTCTCCAAATATGTTTGGCATTTTCAATTGCTGCTCAGCGTCGACCCTAGAGCAGCCCAGAATCAGGGCGAGTAAGAGGGTCAATTTTATCGAAAAGAAGGAGCTCTCGTGGATGTGCATTGTGAGGGAAAGGGGTGGGTCTGGAGGTCTTTGGTTCCAAAGGTGACTGATATGTAACGGGGCAGGCTTTATTAGAAAGCATCCTCGTCATGCTCTAGCGGCCTGCCCTGCGCTTATGGTTGTAGCTGGCGAGAGGATGCTATCATGCGTAAGCTCCTTATCGCAAGGAGCCTCCCTTGCTTTGCTCCGACATGTGCCCATCAAATACACACTGTTGAGCACCGGATCTGCTCTCGACTTCTTCTGGGGACCCCCCAATCTCACCTTTGTGTCACCGCTCATCCAAGCTGCTGACCAGCTCCGCAGGGCGCTGCGACCCCTTACTTTTCCGGAACCCGTTGCCCACACCTACAACCCGCTGGAATATGCCTGGGAACGCCATTGCGACTATCTCGAGCGCTTCGGCCAGGGCCACAAGCGCGTTCTTCTTCTCGGAATGAACCCGGGGCCATTTGGCATGGCACAAACAGGTGTTCCCTTTGGCGAGATCGCCGCGGTCCGCGACTGGATGGGTATCTCAGGACATGTGGGGAAGCCCGAACCTGAACACCCTAAACGCCCAATAACCGGATTTGGTTGTGAACGGTCGGAGGTTAGCGGAAGGCGTCTGTGGGGGCTTTTCGCAGAGCGCTTCCCGAAGCCCTGCGAATTCTTTGAAAACCACTTCGTAGCCAATTACTGCCCACTGGTCTGGATGAAGGATACAGGGGCTAATCTAACCCCTGACAAAATCCCCGCGGAGGCAATGAAACCCGTCGACAAAGCCTGCCTGAGCCATCTCGAAACTATTATCGCCCTGCTCGAGCCCGAATACCTTGTCGGAGTTGGTGCCTACGCTCAGAAACAACTGGCTGGGATCGCAGAGAAGATGAACCGGGAGCCTGAAGTGGGGAGAATTCTGCACCCAAGCCCTGCCTCTCCAGCCGCGAACAGGGACTGGGCTGGAACAGTAAAGAAGCAGCTGCAGGAGCTCGGAATCTGGTAACCGGTCTCCCTGCGCCCTTAGCGGAGAAGATTCCAGGCGCTGACCAGAGCCTGAAGCCCTGCCATCTCGATCGAGGGATCAATCCCCGCGCCCCAGACCAGACGCCCGTCATCGTGCTTCAATTGCACATACGCAGCAGCGTCAGAACTGGATCCGTCCCGGAGAGAGTGAGACCGGTAATCCGTGAGGACGAAGTCTTTCTTCCCATCTTCTTCAAGGGCATGGACAAGCGCATTAATAGGCCCGTTCCCAAGCCCCGCAATGACACGCCGTTCCTCCTCCAGTAGAACCTCAGCACAACACCGGACTGTCCCTCGCTGACCGGTTTCCTGCTCAAGCTCGTAGCTGATGACCTGAAGGGGCTTCACCACGTTGGCAAAATACTGGAAAAACGCATCCTTCACCTCTGCAGGATTCAGTTCTCTACCAAGCTCGTCGGCAAGATCATAAACCTGCTTGCCGACTTGCGGGTGCATGGTCTTGGGGAGATCGAATCCGTATTCACGGTCGAGAATATAGGCCACCCCTCCCTTCCCCGACTGAGAATTGATTCGAATAATTGCCTCATAGCTCCGGCCGATATCCTCAGGATCAATCGTAAGATAGGGGACCCCCCATTTGATTGATTCCTCTTTCGCTCCCGCAACATCACTATGGCGCCTGTCCAATCCCTTCTTGATGGCGTCCTGGTGACTACCGGAGAACGCAGTAAAGACTAGTTCTCCAGCATAGGGCTGGCGATCAGGGACCTCCATTCGCGTGGTACGCTCGTAGACTTCCCTGATTCGGGGCAGATCCGTAAAATCGAGGCCGGTTTCGATTCCATGACTGTTCATGTTCAGCGCCGCAACCACGATGTCTAGGTTTCCGGTGCGTTCCCCGTTACCGAACAGCGTGCCCTCCACCCGGTCGGCCCCAGCCAGAAGGCCAAGCTCAGTAGCCGCGATTCCAGTACCTCTGTCGTTGTGAGTATGAAGGGAAACCTGGACACACTCTCTCTCCTTCACGTTACGACAGAACCACTCTATCTGATCAGAGTGAACATTTGGGGTCGTCCACTCGACAGTAGCAGGGAGATTGAGAATAACCGGTTTATCAGGCGTCGGTCGCCATACCTCCATCACGGCCTCACAAACCTCCAGAGCGAAATCCAGCTCCGTGTCTGAAAACGATTCCGGGGAATACTCGAGGTCTACATCGGTGCCCGGCACGCTTGGAATCAATTCCCTGACCATCGTCGCTCCGTCAACAGCCATTTGCATGATATCCTGCCTGCTAGCATCCCCGAATGTCACCCGTCTTTGCAGCGGAGACGTCGAGTTGTACATGTGGACGATTGTATTCTTTACTCCATCAATAGCCTCAAATGTCCGCCTAATCAGATGCTCCCGAGCCTGCACAAGAACCTGCACCTTGACCCCGTCCGGAATCAGACCGTCATCGACGAGGCGCCGAAGGAAATTGAATTCAGTTTCGGAGGCTGAAGGAAACCCTACTTCTATCTGGGTGAATCCGACTTCTACCAGCAGCTCAAACATCTCCAGCTTTTCCTCCACGCTCATTGGCACCGGGAGGGACTGGTTCCCATCCCTGAGGTCTACGGAACACCATACTGGTGCCGCGGTAATTGTCCGGTCGGGCCATTGGCGGTCCGCTAGCCCAACTTCAGGAAAGGGCTGGTATTTACGGATCTTTTGTTTGTTCATGATCAGATTGGATTGGCGGATAGTTACCTTTTGGCGCGGTCTTGGCAAACGTATCGGACGCAGTTCGCCCCGACATGCAGGAGACATTTGCTGGACCAATACAGACAGCCGGGGACTAACGTCCAAGCTGCGGCACAAGAAGAAGAGGTGCTAGTGTCCAAATGTTCACGGCTGGCAGGATTTGCATGAGGCGTTGGTCCTGTCGAGTGAAAAGGGTTTCCCCGTATCGTGGCGTCTCCATTCATCTCCTCATATTTCAGCCGCTGGAATAGAAAAACGACTCTTTGGTTGCCTGCCGTCTTGCCGAATGGCTCTGCATACCTTTGCGTAAGGGCAGACCTCAAGGTCTCTGCATGAAAGATTCTCCCCGACTTCTGGCCTCAAAAATCATCCAGGATTTCGATCGCGTCCTCGTCGCCTTCTCTGGCGGGATCGACAGCACTCTGGTTCTACGAGTCGCCCACGAGCAACTCGGAGCCAATGCGGTAGCGATCACTGCGGTCTCCCCAAGCCTTGCTCAGAGTGATTTAGAGGTCGCCCGGGGTATTGCCTCCGAGATTGGGGTCGCCCACGAGGCGGTCCAAAGCCGCGAAACAGAAGACCCCCGCTACCAGCGCAACGACTCGCAGCGCTGCTATTTTTGCAAAACCAATGTCTATCAGTGCCTGATCGACTACGCAAAGGCGGAAGGCTTCACCTGGATCCTTGATGGTACCAACGCTGATGATCTTGGAGACCATCGCCCGGGTCTCCGTGCCGCAAGAGAGCACGGGGTCCGCAGCCCGCTTCAAGAAGCCGGGATAGGGAAGGAAGAGATCCGCGAATGGGCAAAACAGCTCGGCCTTTCCAACTGGAACCGCCCTGCCAATGCCTGCCTTTCCTCCAGAGTTCCCTATGGCTCGGAGGTGACCCCGGAGAAGCTCGCTCAGGTTGAAAAGGCTGAAGCCGCGCTCCGAAAGCTGGGATTTCGCGAGCTTCGAGTCCGGCATCACGACCAGATCGCCCGTATCGAGGTCAGTCAGGACGAGCTCGCAAGCGCGGTGGAACAAAGCGATCAAATTACAAAAGCGATGAAGGAGGCAGGGTTCCCCTATGCCACTCTGGATCTAGCGGGATTCCGGTCAGGGAGTATGAATGATGTCCTCAGGAGAAAATGAACCCCGAACGCATAGAACGACTACTCAACCAAGTCGCCGGGGGAGAAGTGACTGCCGCCGAAGCCCTGGAGGAGCTGCGCGAACTACCCTTTCAAGACTTGGAGCACACTATCGTCGACACCCACCGGGAGCTGCGGCAGGGTGCGCCCGAAGTCGTCTTTGGAGCAGGAAAGAGTGGGGAACAACTGGTTGAGATCCTTGGTCGGATTTACCAGAGTCACCATCGGGCTCTCGCTACAAGGGTCTCCCGCCGCAAGGCCCGCATAGTGGAAGAGCTGCTGCCAGAGGCGCGCTACGACAGGCTTTCGCGACTTCTTATCTTGGGACAGCGCCCGGAAGCAAGAGCCCATCCCTACGCAGTGGTCGCCTGTGCGGGGACCTCGGATTTGCCTGTAGCAGAGGAGGCCTCGCAGACCCTTGAGTTTCTCGGTCACCGGGTAGAACGCGTCACGGACGTAGGAGTCGCCGGGTTGCACCGGCTTCTGGATAAGTTAGGAACTCTTCGAGCAGCAGGAGTGGTGGTTAGCGTTGCGGGGATGGAGGGAGCCCTCACCAGCGTGATTGGAGGATTGGTCGCCTGCCCCGTCGTGGGAGTTCCTACCAGTGTGGGATACGGGATCTCAAGAGGTGGCGAGGCCGCCCTGCACGCAATGCTTTCGTCCTGTGCTTCTGGTGTCTCCGTAGTCAACATTGATAACGGATTTGGCGCGGCGATGGTCGCCAGTTCCATCATTCGCTCTAGGAAGGAAGACGCCTGTTGAGGCTTTCCTTTGAGGCTAATACCCTTTCCAATCCCCCCATGCGCACGGCTTACTTTGACTGTATCGCGGGAGCAAGCGGAGACATGATGCTTGGAGCTCTGGTGGATGCGGGTCTGCCCGCTGACCAACTGGAAGCCGAGCTCTCCAAGCTTAACCTGAAAGACTTCCACCTGCACATCAATCGGGTCTCTAAAAATGCCTTCAGCGCGGTCAAGGTGGACGTCCATGTGCACGACGACGCCCCGGAGCGTCACCTTGCCGATATTCTGCAAGTGGTTAATGACAGCTCCCTCTCCGGGCAGGTCAAGGAGACCGCGACCCGGATCTTTACTCGGATCTGCGAGGCAGAGGCTGCGATTCACGACTCCACGGTCGACAAGGTCCACCTTCACGAGGTGGGTGGGGTCGATGCTATTGTCGACGTTTGTGGAACCCTCGCCGGGCTTGAAGCCATGGGTATCGAGCAGGTTCACGTCTCTCCGTTTCCTCTCGGCCGAGGGTTTGTGACCGGCGCGCATGGACAAATTCCCCTCCCTGCCCCTGCCGCCCTCGCACTCATGAAAGGTTGCCCTGTCTCAGGCACCGCCATCGACGCCGAGCTGGTAACTCCGACCGGTGCAGCAGTCCTCTCCGAGGTAGCAGATGGATTCGGACCCATTCCCCCTATGGCCCTGAACTCAATTGGATACGGGGCTGGAACCAACGATCTGGAGATCCCGAACGTCCTGCGCCTTATTTTGGGCGACGCGACGGGGAGTTCCCGCATCCTGACCGAAACCCTAGTACAGCTCGAAACGAATCTTGATGACGAATCTCCAGAGCTGGTGGGCCATCTCTCTCAGCACTTGATGGGAGCAGGAGCTCTTGATGTCTCGGTGATTCCTGCCCAGATGAAGAAAGGGCGGCCTGGAATACTTCTTCAGGTCCTGGCCAAGCCACAGCAGGCCGAATCCCTTGAGCACCTGCTCTTCCATGAGAGCTCCACCCTCGGAGTGCGCCGTCAGGAAGTGCAGCGGAATTCACTGCCCCGTCGCAATGAAGTCGTTGCCACCAAATTTGGTAAGATTCGAGTTAAGATCGCGGAGCTGCCGGGCGGGCAGTCCCGCGTGACTCCGGAATATGAAGACTGCCGAGAAGCGGCCGCCGAAAGCGGAACTCCTATCCGAGAAGTCTACCACCAGGTGGAACACGAGGCCGCTCATGCTCTGAACCTCCCCCATTCTCATGATGGGCATGCCCACTGAGAACAAAGGCATTCCAAAGCGCGGACCCACTTGCTATTTTCCGTTCCCTCTGCCCTCCCGGAGTGTAGGGTAAGCCGTGCTTCAAATAGTCTTCAATGTGATTAGTGCTGCTGAGATCTCCCAACTCGGCACGCTCGAACAGCTCGAGCTACTTGACGAATTCAAGGTCAAGGAGGAGGACCTTGAGCATCTGGAGGATGATCGTTTCGGCCGGATCGAGAGAGACAACAAGGTTCTTTTCCGCTTTCGCGCGAAAGAATGGAGGTTCTATTTCGAAGTGCTCGACGATCACGTCAAAGTTCACCGGGTCCTTCACAAGAATACGTTTCAGGACTTCCTCTTCCGATCGAAGCTACCTTTTGGTGCAGAGGACGAGGAACTCGCCCAATCCAAGCAGTTCTGGCATCTGATCGAAGAAGGTCGCAATGCTAAGCCAAGCTGAATTCAACCAACCGGATGCGAATATCCGGAATTCGGAGGGCCGCTGCTCCCAGGATTTTTCCGGTGATCTTGGACCTCTAGGACCCGTCCTCGTCTTCCTTTTCAGCGGCCTTAACCTCTGGCTTCGGCTTGTTGTCCTCATTGTATCGGAGGAGCGAAGAGAATTCCGCCGGAAGAGGTTTCCCGCCGCCGAGGGACTTCTTCCAGAGAGCACAGAGCGCCACACCTTCCTGAAGGAGAAAGTATCCCGAAGAATTGGGGTCTTCATCCTCGGTCCCCCACAGTTGGATCGCGAGACGGACTTCATCATTCCCTTTAATGACTCTCAGACATGCGAGTGCAGCCTTTTGCGTCAGCTCCTCTGAGGCAGTATAGTCCGCGGTAAAGGCGCCGTTAAAGGCGATCAGCGCGTCGGTATCCCGTCCCAGCCCTTCCAAGGCCAGTCCATGACAATACTTCAACTGCGCCAAGTGCTCCCCGATCCACTTCTTCTCTGCGAGAACCTCTCTTGCTAGGGCGTCAAGGCGGGGCCAGCTTTTCGTCCGCACTGCGTCCCAGACAGCATAAACTTCCAGCTGATTTAGCTGATGCTCACGCTCAAGGGTATCTGCCTGGTAGACATCCAGCAGTTTTTTAAGACCCTCCAGATCCTCCAGCTTGCGACAGGTCTCCAGCTCATAGAATCCCGCCAGCACACTGTAATTCCCCTTGATCTCATCGAGTGTATCAAAGGCCTTTTTGCATTCAGCGAACTTCTCCCGCGCCCCTGCGTAGTCACGACTCTCGTAGAGATCCATCGCTTCCTTAAAAACAGGAGGTTCAAAGAAATAAACAGACTTCACTACTGACCGCTTAATCCGGTTCCTGTTCAGGCTCTGCGGGGTCGTCTTGTATTCGATCTGAGTGGTGCTCGCCGCAGTCATCCAGACCTTGAGAACGTCCTCCTGCTTGCTGACCGGCTCGGTGTATATGATGACTCCCATCGCATCTGCTGCGACAACCTTCACCACGGCAGCGGAGAGGAGCATGAAGCTTAAAACTAACTTGGTCATATCTTGATACTGTTAGGGTTCAGAGAATTATCTGGCTACTTCGTCTTCTCCTCAACGATCTTGGTTACCGAGCTGTGCCCTTCATAGCGCTCGACGAGTTCACGCACAGAATCCCAAAGTTCTCGTTCTTCGTCTTTCATCTGCTCAAGAAGATGCTCCGTAGATTTACGGAACTTATATCCGATCTGGTAAGCTTGTTGGTGATCGTCCCCGTTGTTTCGCTCCCATACTAGCTCCATCACCCTCTTCATGGAAGGAGCAGAGATCCGGATGAGCCCAGTGTAGCTGGCCCACGTGTTGTTATAGGAAACAATGGCGTCCTCCCGCATCCCCCGCTTGTCGTAGGATTCCGACAGGAAGAAAGAAACCTCCGCGGCGTAACGTCGGAATCCTTCCGTGGTCAGATACTCCTTGGCCCGGGTTGTAACAAGATCCCAGTCCTTCTTGGCTGAAAGGATACCGACGACCCGATACAGAGCCCTTTCCTTCTGTTTCTTCTGAGGAGCGTTTTTGAAAATGTGCTCAAGGCTGTCGATTGCCTTCTGCTTCTCGGCCGGGCTTTGTGATTCGCCAAGGATATCGGCCAATCCGAAGTTCGCATTGAATCGGTAGGACTGATCCTCCCGCCTGACCACCTCGTTGTAGTAAGAGAGCGCCGCCCTGGGAGTGCTGGTCATCTCGCGGAGGTAATCTCCAAGACGCACCAACACATAGTTCGTGAGCTGGGCTGGCTGGAACTCCCCTTTCAAGTCCCGAAAGAGAACGCCCACCATGGCATCAGCCAGGCGTTTATCATCCGCGTTTTCTTCTTTGTCTGCCTTTTTCCCCTTTTCCTCAAAGACCGTAATGAGGGCAATCCTAAGCAGCGCCTGAGCTTCCTTGTTCCCTGAATCGATTCCTGGAAAGTTGTAGTAATGCTCCTTGAGCTCATCCTCACTATGACTGTCCAGATACGCCCGGGTATACGAGTTGATAGCCTCCTCCAGTCCAAATGCTCCAGCGACAGAGGCCAGTTCTGCGATGACTCCCTGTAATCGCTCCAAGGCCTCTTCCTCCCGGCCAACAACGGTCAGGGGGTGAACGCCGGCTACCGCTGTCTGGGCCTTGTAGGGAGAAGCAGAGCCATGATCCTTCCAGAACTCGTCATAATATGGGACCGCATCCTTAACCCGAGGGTTCTCTTTTTTCCCTCGTTTTTCCGACCCAAGAAGCCCTACCAGGTAAAAGAGCGATTCGCCTACAACAATGTTATTTTCGCGCCGCTTCGCGAGTTCCATTGCCTTCTTGTAATACGTTTCCGCAGGGTCCCACTCTTCCTGAGTCTGAAGAACATTCCCCTTGAGGTTGAACGCCATGTCCATGATGTCGCTGTTCGGAAACTCACTTTCCAGCCGGTTCAACTTCACCAATGCGGGATCCAGCTCATCTTCCGCGAAATGGCAGTTCGCACGGTCATAGAGGGCAAATGGAAGGTAGATGTTTTTTCCTGGGTCGGGATATTTGGACAGGAATACATCGAGAAGCTCGGCCGCTTTTCCCCAGTATTGCAGGCGGGAGAGATTTGAGCCCTGGAAGTAGAGTGCCGCCATCCGGAACTGGCTCTTCTCATACATCTCTACGTGTTCATCGAGAAACTTGCGCGCAAGGTCATACTGAGCCGTGTAATAGTAGCTGCCCCCCAGAACATGGAGGCAGATGTCATGCTGCTTAGAAGGGGAGGCCAGCTTGGGCAGCATCACGGTCGCGACTTCAATGCACTTCTCATATTCCCCCTCCATAAAGAGACTGGTCAACATCATGCTGCGGACAGATTCCACATGCTTGCTGTCCGGGAAGATCTTCAGGAACTGACTGCCATACTTCTCTGTCACTAACACTTCCCCGATGATCGCGGAGGTCCTGACAAGATTGTAGAGGTAATCCTCCCGCTTCTTCGCCTTGTTGTGGAAAAGCTCAAGCTGCTCGTAGGCAGCAAAAGCTCCACGCACATTGCCGTACTGCTCATGGATATAGGCAGTGGCTGCAGTCGCAATCACCTCGTAAGGATTCCCCGAAGCCCACTGCTTCTTGAGCTCTTCAAGGTCCGCCTCCAGCACTTGCTTCTCGATTTGCCGGTTGCTGCGAGGGGGATCCTGAAATGGATTTTCGAAGGTTCCAACCTGCGCGAGGCGCGCCTTGATATCATCAATTGAGGCCTTTGTGCTCGGCACCAGAGCATATAGTTCAAAAGCTGACCTCTCCATCTCAGCAGCAAGGGCGTCGGCGGCAAGCTTCATCAATACTGGCGCGAACCGATGCATCTTAAATGGCTCGAGACGGATATCCGATCGATGTTTCCCAAGGAAGTCCACGAGGGCCTGCTCATTCTGCTTTTCGATCACGGCTTCGACGAGGTCCTGAAACCCCACCATGATGCCCTCATCCGGTGTCGGGAAGGTCTCCTTATTATCAATCGCGATCTCGAGATTTTCTATGCCCCCAGGAACTTGGAAGAGCTTGAAGTGAGCCTTCGACATGTTGACGTAGAACGCTCCCCGCTGGTAGGCGTCCTTCTTAGGGTCGCGTTCCTGCAGAAATTTTTTGTACATCTTGATGGCCACTTCCCAATCCTGAGCCCCGATAGCAGCATCTCCCCATTTGAGCAGCGCCTTCTTGTGGTAGAAGTTGAAGCTTCCCTGAGTCGCGGCATCCAACCCTGCTCCCCCCGCATTCTTGTTGGGATACTTCGTATAGCAGGCCTTGAACGACGCCATTGCCTCTTCCCACTGCCTTAGCTTGAGCTCGCAATATCCCTTGTGATACCAGAACCAGCCAAACCGCGGTCCAAACAGAGTCTTGGCCCTTCCATCATACTGGGCCACTGCCTTGGCAAGAATGGCGTGTGCTTTTGCCCATTCCTTGGCTTTCATTGCAGTGAGCGAATTTGCCCATGCAGTTTCCACTCCACCCTGTGCGAGTGATTTCTCAGGAAGGCATATGGAAGCGCAGAGGGCCAAAAGGCCACACAGGATCCGGTTCTTGGTGAATTGAATCATGTCGAATGGAGTTTGTAGTTTGAGGAGATTTTTTCTCAGAAACCGGGCCGCCCGGCAAGAACACCAACGTTCAAGCGAGGATTTTCTTAGATCCTCATAGGGGCCTCCAGCACAAAATCGCTACTAGAGGTCGTGGAATGACAGCAGGAATACCCTATTTGAGCTGCTCATCCTGAGCCACCAAGTCTGTAAAGGTGACCGTGCTAATATCGTGTTTAGCAAGATGGTTGAGAACATCCGAGACCACTTGTTGCTCTGCCTCTCCCTCAACGTAAATCTGGACAAGCGGCTTATTGTTCCCTGCTTTTGCCGCAGCGGCGTAAATTTCCAGCCTCTGGTCGAGCACCGGGAGGATTCGTTCCGTGCCTTGGGCTTCCGTGTCGAGAAGCTCCTGAGCAGCCCCGACGTTGGCATATATGTGTCCATCGTTACTGACCTTGATGAAAAAGGGCTGGATATCCGGCTGAGCCTCGGAGGGCGCTGCTGAGGGGAGTGCCATGCTATTGTCCCTCTCCTTCTGCTTAATGGTGGTAGTGACCAGAAAGTAAATCAGGAGAAGGAAACAAATATCAATGAGCGGCGAGATGCTAAGCTCGGGCTTATCTTCGTCAAGGGCGGTAGCTCTACGATGTCTGGCCATGGGATCAGTTCTCCTTGGTTATATGCTAGCTACTACGGGACCAGAGGCTCACAAAGATGACCTCGTTGACTCCTGCTGCCGCCGCTGCGCGAATTACCCGACGGACATAGGTGAAGTGCACTTTTCCATCAGCGCGGAGGTGGAGCCTCGACTTCTGCCCCTTAAGGTCCCAGTTCTCCTTCTCTTTCTTGATGAAGTCGACCAGATCCTCGTCGTCGGCAAAGACTTCCTTGCCATCTGCCATACGAAAACGGCCCTCCCCTGCAAATTCATCGCTGTAAACGTTGACCACAATGCGGCCCATCTTATCGTTTTGCTTCTCCGAGTAGCGCGCAATCGGCACCTGCACCCGCTTATCCATCTCCACGATGATAAGGGTGGCGTTGACGATAAAGAAAATCAGCAACAGGAAGACCATGTCGATCATTGGCGACATGTCGACCTGGGTATCGTCCTCCTGCTCTTGCTGGGTAGCGCGCAGTTTATTGGAAGCCATAGGTCGTACTGATTGGAAGGCCGAAAACGGGAGCGGCTCCGTCCTTACTTAGACTGCGATTCCTTCTGGGATCTTGGCCAGATAAGCGTCCTGATTAACAGTCTGAATAGAGGCATTGATCAACTCTTCGGAAGTGTGGTGAGCCTCTGCGACCAAGTTGTTCAGCTTATTCTTGAAGTAGAAGTAAGAAATCAGGGAGGGGATAGCGGTCAACAGTCCCCAGAAGGTCGTAAGGAGTGCGATCTGGATATCTCCCGCAAGCTGAGCGGGCTCGGCGGCACCAGTCGAACTGAGAACACCGAAAGCGTTAACCATTCCATAGACTGTTCCGAACAGACCAAGCATGGGAGCTGCCTGAGCAATAAGCGCGATGTAGTTAATCCAGACCATGTTCTTCCGGCTTTCGTTAATGGTGAAGTCTGCAACCGCATCTTCTACTCCATCCCTTCCAAGGTCCTCAGGCTTGGTCGCATCAATGTTGGGCAAGGAATACGCCAGCATACGACCAAGGTAGCTCGGATGAGAGGCCGCGAGTTCAATCGCAGAACGAACCCGGCAGTTCATCATATGATCTAGGAGGGCAGCCTTGAGATCATCGGGGCAAAACTTCGGTTTGGTGAGATTGATAAAGTTGAAAACACTGAGGGCCAGAAGAGCAATGATCGCGAGAGCAATAAGACCCATCGGCCAGCCCCCATCCAGAACCCACTTCTGGAGGGCATTCTTATCACCCGTCGGCGCTTCACCCTGCGCCATAAGGCCGGGAGCCGAGACAAGGAGAGTAGTGAGCACTAGTGAAAAAGCGCTGAAGAGACCTTTCTTGGTTTTATAGATCATGGTTGATTCCGGGTTCTTGGCGCCGACCTGTGATGCAAGGTAGCGCGGCGTGAGATTCTCCAAGGAGATGCGGTCGAGTAAAGGCTGGTTTTGAGAAATCTGCTGCCCCATAGGGGGGAGTATTGGCGGTCAGAGGCACTAATATACGTTTAAACCCTGATCAAAAGGGCCCTAGAAGCGAGCCCACCAAGCGGTAGAGGCCTTGAACTCAGGGTGTTTTAGAGCCTTGATAGGTCGTCGGCCTTCAGGCCTTCTTGGTTTTGATAGGAGAGCGGCGCCTGGGAAACAGGGTCTTGCAAATTTCGCAAACTCGTCCGTCACATCCCCGAGCGCTACAAAACTCTCTTCCATAAAAGATGATTTGTAGGTGCAACTGGTTCCAGCTTTCTCGCGGAAATAGCCTTTTGAGAGCCTTTTCGGTGTCCGCGACGTTTTTACCGCTGGCCAAGCCCCAACGTTGTGCGAGGCGGTGGATATGAGTGTCCACCGGGAACGCTGGAACACCAAAAGCCTGTGAGATGACCACCGACGCCGTTTTATGGCCAACTCCTGGGAGCTCTTCGAGCGCGTCGAGAGAAGCCGGCACTTCTCCGCCATGATTCTCTACGAGCATCTTCGAGAGGGTCGAGATCGCCTTGGCCTTACGGGGTGCAAGACCACATGAACTGATTGCTGATTTGATCTCCTCGACTGGTATATCCTGCATACGCTGCGGAGTGTCCGCGAGCGCAAATAGCCCAGGGGTAACCTTGTTTACCCGTGCATCCGTGCACTGTGCGGATAGCAGGACCGCAATTAGCAGAGTAAACGCATCCTTGTGGTCGAGGGGAACGGGAGTTTCTGGATAGAGCTCGGCCAGACGCCCATGAATAAACTCTGCTCTCTCCGCTCTCGTCATGCCATCGAGAGAGAGTCTGCCTCAAAGCGAGGGATTGACCGCTTCCCTCTCGGCGCGCTGGACGACCCGTTGCCGGCGAATCTTGGCAAGGGTTGCATAATACATCAGCGCGCAATGCGCATATTTGGTCCGGCCGCGAAGAAGGTTCGCCGATTGCTCCCAAGAGCCCCATCGGATGACATTGATCTCGGCGTCCCGGGTGGCCCACTTTTTCATCAGCTTCAACGTGGGATGGTAGATATCTATTGTGTTAGTGCCAGCTAACGAACGCCCATAGTCATCGACGACATAAACATGCGGGAGTCCCTTGATCCTGAATGCAGTTCCCACGGGATATCGGGACCAATCAGCTGCCGCGCTCCTGACGCGGTCATACTTGAGAATTGTCCCCATCGCGTTAAGGCGGCCTTCTGCGCCCAACTCGTTCTCTTGGTGGGAGTAGGAGGTTGTGCGCACGTAACGATGTCGCACGGATTCGCTGCGATAGGTGGGGCGGCCATACTTGTCGACAGGCAGGGTCGAGGCCGAGGCCTTAACTGCCAGACCAACCTGGGCCGGCAGAAATCCGCCTGCCTGACGTCGGTTCTCCGCCGAGGACCAGAGAGAGCCCAGCCATGCCGCTTGAGAGGGCTTCACCTTTTTCTCAGTGCCCAATGAAGTCGCGCCGGGCTGGGGGCTCGCTGGCTGGAAAAAACTGCAGCTTGGCAAGATGCCAACGGCAAGAATGGTCAATGCCACGTTGAGGAGCAGGGCTTTCATGAAGACAGGCAGGGGGGCTTGATTGTCAATAAGACCAAGTAAGTGCTCGGCCGCATTTTTTAGTCTAACGGGACCTCCCCGACAATACTTTATTCACAAAACTGTTCGCGCAGGGGATGAGCCTCCAGCAACACCCGAACGCAGAATGGTCCGGAGCGACACCAAGACCCACGAGTTGGAGCTTGGTCCCCATCGCTCTTCCTGCTTCCTTGGAACGGTGGCCCCAGTTGACTCGCTCATCGAGTATCTTCAGCAACTCGTACGCAGTGGCGAACATTACATTCGCCTCGACGAAGAGGCCAAAGAGATCCTTCGCGAAAGGATTCGCGAAGGAAAGCGCACGGTTAAAACCACTCCTCGCGAAATCCGGCCCACCCCAGTCCCCAGCGCGGCGAGCCTTCAATCTAGTAAAAGCACACAGAAGGAAGTTCCCCTCCCTCAGCTGAAAATAGAAGGTGGAAACGCCAGCGAGAAACTTAGTTCCCTCCGGAAGCAGGCAGAAATCTGGGACCCCGCCCTCTCCCTGGCATCGCTGCGCGACACCATGGTCTTCGCTGCGGGCAACCCTGAAGCCGACCTGATGCTGGTTGGCGAAGCCCCCGGCTACGAGGAAGAGCGTCGAGGCCAACCATTCGTTGGAAAGGCTGGGCAAAAACTGGACCAGATCCTGAAGGCGATGGGATTTTCTCGCGAGAGCGTCTACATTTCCAACATCTGTAAGTTTCGTCCTGCGCTCAAAAACCAGACCACCAACAACCGAAAACCAACTCCCTTGGAGATGCAGGCCTGCCTTCCATTCATACGGGCTGAAATCGAGATCGTAGGCCCAAAATGTATTGTAGCCCTTGGGGGAACGGCGGCAGAGGGGCTCCTAAATTATGAAAATCAACCCGTCGGCCGCATGCGGGAACAATGGCATGAGTTCGAAGGCATTCCGTTGAGGGTGACCTACCATCCGTCCTACCTTCTGCACAATGATTCGGCGGTGACTGAGAAACGGAAAGTGTGGGAAGATATGTTAAGCGTTATGGAGTTTCTCGAGATGCCGATATCTCAGAAGCAGCGTGCATTTTTCGCTGAAAAATAGGCCGCAAAAAATTTGTCGGTATAGGAATGAACTTTCTTGTACGAATCGGCATTGATCCGTCGTTTCATGTCTGTGGTGGCCCGCACACTCTGTGGGCCCCAGACCCTTTCTACTCTTCTTTGCAGTCTATAGAAACGGTCTAGCCCCGCCGGATTGGTCTTCGGCGGGGTTTTTTTTGCGCGACTCGGGATGACTACCTGCTTTTTCACAGAAACTCTCAAAGCCTGTTCTCCCTACGCTGGCCTTTGACAATCTACTCTTTGAATTCCAAGCTCACGTCCATGCCCGAACATCCCTTTCTCGCTGAGAAGTTCCACATTCGCTGGTCTCAACTGGTCCCTGAAAAGGTGGAGGTTGACATAGAGGCTGGCATCTTGGAGGCCCAGCAGCGCATCGATGAAATCTGCTCTGTTCCCCCAGAGCAACTGACCTATGGCAATACCTTTGCCGCCCTCGAAGCTGCCACTGAATCTCTCTCTCGTGGATGGGGCCGGCTCAACCATCTCTCCTCGGTTCGAGACAACGACGCCCAAAGGAGCGCACTGAACAAAATGCTTCCCAAGGTCACAGCTTTTCATGCCTCGATTCCTCTCAACGCAAAATTGTGGGCAACCCTGAAATCATTCGCGGAATCCGAATCCGTCAAAGATCTCGATATAGTCTCAGGGCGCTTCGTCGAAGAAACCTGTGCGGAGTTCCGCGACGCGGGGGCAGATCTTCCTGCAGAAAAAAAAGCGCGCATGGCCCAGTTGCAAAGTGAGCTGGCGGAGGCCACGAAGAAGTTTGGGGAAAATGTCCTCGATTCCGTAAAGGAATGGGAACTCGTTGTTGAAGACGAGGCCCTGCTGGCAGGACTGCCAGAGAGCGCCCGGGCCTCTGCTCGTGCTGATGCGGAGGCCAAGGGGCTCGGGTCGCCAGAAACTCCCTGCTGGCGATTCAACATGCAATTCCCATCCTTCTATCCAGTTCTGCAATACGCAGACAGCGAAGAGCTCCGGAAAATGGTCTTCGAGGGAAGAGGCTCCATTGGGCGCACTGACAAGTTCGATAATTCAACGCTCGTCTGGAAAATTGTAGAGCTCCGTCAGGAAAAGGCCGAGTTGCTGGGATTCACAAATTTTGCGGATCTCAACTTACAGCGAAGCATGGTTGGTACCGGGGGCAGGGCACTTGGCTTTGTTGAAGATCTCCATGGCCGCATCGTCGATGCGTTCCAGAACGAATGCCGCCAGCTCGAAAACTACAAAGCTCGAAAAACAGGCATTGAGGCCACCCCGTTGGAGCCATGGGAAGTATCCTACTGGGCGGAGAAACAGCGTAAGGAGCAATATGATTTTGATGACGAAGACCTGCGCCCCTACTTTCAGGTCGACAACGTTATGGAAGGCCTGTTCGGCCTGACCAGCCGGCTCTTCGGAGTGACCATCACGCCACGCCAAAGCGTCTTCCTTGAACCCGGCGCTTCTCCCTCCGAGGATAAGATCGAGGTATGGCACCCCGAAGTAAGTTTTTACGACTTGCATGATTCCGAGTCAGGGGAGCTCCTCGGCTCTTTCTATGCCGACTGGCATCCTCGGGAGTCAAAACGCAGCGGAGCGTGGATGAATTACCTAGAGACCGGTCTACCCGGAAACGGAGATAACGAGCGAAAGCCGCACCTCGGACTGATCACGGGTAATCTTACCAAGCCCATCGGAGATCAACCTGCTCTGCTTACCCACAGCGAAGTAGAAACTATTTTCCACGAATTTGGTCACCTCCTTCACCAACTCCTAAGTGACGTCCCCGTGAAAAGCCTCTCCGGAGTGAATGTGCCGCGGGACTGGGTCGAGCTCCCATCCCAGATCATGGAGAACTTTTGCTGGGATCGGGAGTCTCTCAACTTCTTTGCCCGGCACCATGAAACTGGCGAGTCAATCCCGGAGGACCTATTCCAAAAAATGATAGCCGCCCGAAACTACCTGAGCGCCTCTACCACCATGCGACAACTGGCCCTGGGGAAGCTGGACCTCGAACTTCACATTCAGCCGAGAGCCTATCTTGATCGAGACCTTGATGAGGTGGACCAGGAAATCCTCAAGGACTACAAGGCTCTCCTGGCTTCGCCTACTCCAACGATTGCTCGCCAGTTCAACCATTTGTTCGATAGCCCAGGAGGATACGCTGCAGGCTACTACTCTTACAAATGGTCAGAAGTTCTCGACGCGGACGCATTCACTCGCTTTCGGGCCGAGGGTGTTCTGAACCCGGACACCGGACGCGCGTTCCGAGACCATATCCTGAGCAAAGGCAACTCACGCCCAGTCGACGAGCTCTACCGTGACTTCATGGGCCGGGACCCGGAATTGCAGCCACTGCTCGAGCGCAACGGACTGGCTTAGCACGCACCCGCTCAGTCAATTCCTGGCAGCCCGGAAACGATCCGGAAGCCAGGAAGTTGCTACGACGTCCTCAATTTCCACTATTGCTCCTGAGAACCCGTTCGTATTGACCTCCATTTTGTGACGCAGGATGAGCAGAGCCATCACCGCCTCGTGGCGATTGAAGGAAACGGGACGATTCCGCAGCGCATCCGAGATCTTCCAATCATCACCAAGGTCCTTGGGCGCATAGGCGAGGACCCTATGCTGCTCCGCATGGTCATGGAGAATGTAGCTCTGCCACTTCTCGCTATCGTAGCCACTTACATAAAGATCTGTCAGGTGCAGCCAAACACGCATCTCAACTGGCGCCTGCGGCTGACTGGACAAAAAGTCCGCCCACGGCATATCTCCCACTTCCTCAAAAAATTCCCAGAAGACTTTTGGCATGGAGCCTTCGGGCAACAGTAGTAACCTCCTGCCCTTTTCCCCCGGAGAGTCGATTCTATAGAGGAACTGGGGTTTGCCCCCCTTTCCTGTCGCGCGATCCTGAAGGGTAAGTTCGTATGCGTCTGGTTGTGCGAGCGGTTTGAAATAGCGCTCGAACTTATTGCGGACAATTTCTGATTCCCACACGAACGGTAACGCCGCCTGTGCGCTGGTAGCATTCAGAAAGCCCCGGGCGACAGTCTCGGCCATCGCTGCTTCCGGGTCAGCTTCCATCAGCTGGCTCAGACCGGTCACTTGGGGCCTTATAAGGGTCAGCTCTTCACCTGCATCGTCTTCCCCTGCAATAAAGTTCCCGGTCCACAGAATCACAGCCATGCTCACCAATGCGGCTCCGGCAAGTGCAACTAGAACGGTAGTTTTCGGAAAATTGCGAAGGAGCAATGGAAATCCAGCCTCGGAGCGTGAGGAGCTTGTCTCCTCCGTCCAATCTTTCTGCCCGTTTTTCTCCCTTTGAAAGTTATGTGCGACTTTGGCGGCTTCACGCCGGACCAATACTCGGGCCTCGACCGGGTTCGCCTTAATAACCGTTTTGCTATCATCAGCTTCCTGAGGCCCCAAGTGGACGACTCCAGAGTCGCTATCCTGCGTCTTACTATCCTCTCTCTTTGCATCTTCCTCGTTAGCGGAGATCTCAACGGAGTTCTTTCGATTCTCTGTGCCCACCTCCTCGGCCTGAAACTGCGCCTTGTCCTCATGGCGTTTTAGCCTTTCGTCCAAAACGCCCACGCTGTCAGCCAGAGTCTTCAGGGCTCTGGCCAGGGTCACCTCTGTGGTGTGGCCCTGGGTGGATTCAGCGGCGGGTTTCTTGTAGCGCTCGACCAGGAGAGCCGATTTATCTCCTACCGAACTCAAGTCCACAGGCGCGAACTCTTCAGGCAGTGCCATGCTGACTGGGATTGCCATTTGCTCATCGCATTCCCGGTAGCGCACTTTCACCTGACAGCCGGGACAAGTCTCTTCCGCATTTGAAGTGAGTTCCTCAAATTCGACTTCGGCGCCACAAGCAGCACATTTCAGGGTTACAGCCATCGTCCAAGACCAGCAGGGATTGCATGGGTCCTTGCCGGAGCGGGATCTTGACTACGGCATCCCGCAGGAAACAAGGAAGAAGATTGCCTCTTCACCCAACCATATCCGGACAGAATCCTGGGGGCGCCGATCTCCCAAGCCATCTCTCTCGGGACCGAAGCAGATGCCCTCGCCCCTCATTCCTCCCCCAAGACTCCTTATTTCCCAGTAATGTCCCCGTTCGCGGCCAATTGATCCGGGTCTTTCTCTCCCGTGATTTCTTCCTTCGGCTCCTTCTCGGCAGAGATCACACCCGGAGGAGAGGTGCGGAGGTAACTTTCCATTGGCACTTCCCGGAAAAAGGTCAGTGCCAGCCAAGCCAGAATCAGGGCTCCTGCTGAGGTAACAAAGAAGCGGAGGGTCATTCGGAGTAATCTTCGACGCGCCCTAAGGGTCTCTTAAATATCAATTTTAAGCAATCTATTTCCCCTTGCAGGACACAAGCCAACCGCGCTTCTTGCGAAGCATACCCCTTGGGTGACTCTACCGCCGCCCCAGCACCTTTGCACCCGAAGCGATCCCGTAGCGGTCTACCCCACTGACCGCAACCGCATCCGGAGAGCCCCGAAGGTTCACGCTCAGGCAGGAGCCATGTGTCACCGCGTAGGTGTTCCAATGGGAGCCATAGCGGGCTTGCACAACATACTTGGTTGCAGACGGGGCCTTGGACCATTCCAGGAGAGTTCCACCTTTAGTGCCCCTTGCGCGAACACGGGGCGCTTGAGGTCGCGTCTTGCTCAACCAGGGCATGGGCGGCACGAGTGCGGGGTGCGTGTAAATACTTTTGCTTAAAGCAGTAGTAATCCCCCCCCGATTTTCCATCAGGGCCTTCGCGCTCCAGTGAACATGACCGGCGTAGTTTCGGCCTATCGAGCGGGAGAGTCGTAACTGATTAACCATCTCGCCGGCTGATCGGCCCGGATCCTCGGTAGACTTGATTCGAGCTGTCGCAAGGCCGGGCCACACCGGACGACGGCCCTGGGCTCGCCACCATTCAAGGAGAAGAGAATAACTCTGAGGGCCTTTGATCCGCCAGTAGAGCTGGGGAGAAAGGTAATCACACCAGCCCGAAGCCAACCACTTCCTAGAGTCCGCGGCAAGATGCTCATAGGCGTTGATGGACGCGGTCGTGCCGCGGGGGACGCCAGGCTTCCAGATCCCAAAAGGGCTGATTCCCACGCGAACCCACGGCTTGATCCCCTTCACCTTCGAATACATTCCCCGCACGAAGGAGTCCACATAGGCCCGCCGCTGCGAGGGCGTCTTGCCATCCGGAAAGTCAGGGGTTGGACGTCCTTTGACCAGATCCGGATAGGGGTAAAAATAATCATCAATATGGATTCCGTCTACGTCGTAACGCCTTACTACATCGGCTATGACGTCCAAGGCCCGGCGCCTCGTAAAACTGCTCGCCGGATCCATCCACCGGTGAAGCTTGAAGTCGCGAATAATTGAGGGGTTAGTCCGAGAAACGTGATCTGGAGAAACTCGGTGGTCCCTGTGAGGAGTTGCCCGAAATGGATTAAACCATGCGTGAACCTCGATATTGCGAGCGTGGGCCTGTTTGATGCAGTAGGCGAGCGGGTCGTATCCGGGATCTCTTCCCATAGTCCCTGTCAGCCACGGCGACCAAGGCTCAATCCGCGATCGATACAAGGCATCCGCCTGGGGACGAACCTGGAAAATCACCGCGTTCATACGCAATGAGGCCATCCGATCGAGTATTCGGGTCAGTTCGACCTGCTGCTGCTGAGCGCTGAGCCCCTTCTTAGTCGGCCAGTCAATGTTGTATACACAGGCAACCCATGCCGCTCGAAATTCTCGGTCCGGAGCCGGAGCCTGCTCACTGCTTGCAAGATAACCCTGAGCATATGAAGTGGAAAGACATAGCGCCCATACAACTAGCGGTCGAAGCATCAGGCCTGAACGTTTCAGGTTTCCTTACTATTTCCAAGGTGATTCGGCGGACCTTTTCCCCCGGCAAGCACCTCACCCTTCCCTCCGCCCGGACAAGATCCCTACCAGTTCAGACCATGGAGGGATTTGGGAAGGAATTTGCCGTCTTTTCGGATCAGCTTGCCATCGAACCAGATCTCGCCTCCTCCATGATCACTGCGCTGGATGCTCACCATGTCCCAGTGCACCTTTGATTTGTTGCCATTACTAGCCTCGTCATAGGCCTGCCCGGGCGTAAAGTGGAAGGACCCTGCAATTTTCTCATCAAAAAGAATGTCACGCATGGGCTCACGAATTTCCGGATTAAACCCGAGGGCGAATTCTCCGATATAACGCGCCCCGTCGTCTGCATCGAGTATCTTGTTAATCTCCCGGTTCTTCCCCTCCGCTTGTGCGTTTACGATCTTGCCCTTCTCAAATTCCAACCGGATGCCATCAAAAGGAATGCCGTTGTAAATAGTGGCGGCATTATGGGTAATGACGCCATTAACCGAGTCCTTTACCGGGGCGGTAAAACACTCCCCGTCAGGAATATTGCACTCGCCGCCGCAGGGGATCGCGGGGATGCCCTTGATGGAGAATTCCAGATCTGTCTCTGGTCCCTTGATATGCACGTGATCGGTTTTGGTCATGAGACGACCCAGAGCGTTCATGGCGGGCTTCATGGCCTTGTAGTTCAGAAGGCAGACCCGAAAGTAAAAATCCTCAAAGGCCTCCGTGCTCATTCCTGCCTGCTGGGCCATTGCCGCATGAGGCCAGCGCAGCACGCACCACTTCGTTTTTTCCACCCGATGACGCAGAACCCTGCGGGTATGTCCCTGGGCCAGGTCCATTCGCCCCGCAGGCACATCACTCCACTCTGCTATATTGTGGCTCCCACGGACGGCGATGTATGCGTTCATGTCCCGCATTTCGGCCATCCGGTGCTTGGCGATCAGCCGATACTGCTCATCGGTAGCGCCCACCAGTAACTCCCGCGCAACCCGAACAGAATTCATCGTCACAAAAGGGACCGCACCCCGGCGACGCGCCTCCCGCACCAATGCGATCCCCACCTCCTCCGGTACATCATAGAGGTCAATCAGGACTTTCTCTCCCCTCTTTAGGTTTGTCGAATGGCGAACCAGTTGTCCTGCGAGCTGATCAATACGGGGGTCGTGCATATTTTCGGGAACTTAGAGAGATTTTTATTATAACACCCGCCAAGCTAGCGGCAGCGCTTGAAGCTCCTTCCAGAGAATATGACCCCGGGGACTCCGGAAAATTCTCCGCGCCCAATGGTCAAGGCCGTAGGATTTATTATGTTCAAGGAGAGGCACTATGCCGCCCTTCCTCAACCTGAGCAAGTGAAAGGAGAATGCCCCTAAACCGCCAAACCTGACAAAAGAGCGGGCCGACCACAAGAGCTACTGCCTGCGCTTGTCTCCGGGGGCATCCACTCCTAGCCTTCCCAGGTGATTCGTCTCGGTATTCTTGGGTCCGGCTCTGGCTCTAATATGCAAGCCATTCTCGATGCTATCGAGAATGGCGAATTAGAGGCCGAGATCGTTATGGTCCTCAGCGATATTCCGGACGCCTATATTCTCAAGAGGGCGGCGCAGGCGGGATTGCCTGCGAAGCTGATCGATTGCGGGGGTCTCAGGTCCAAATTCCCAGAGGAGGCGCAGAGCGAAACTGCCACCCTTCTAAAACAGGCTGGGGTGGAATTGATTTGCCTCGCTGGCTTCATGCGACTCCTCCGTCCACCCCTCCTCGACGCATTTCCCGGAAGGATCATCAACATTCACCCCTCTCTCCTCCCTGATTTTCCCGGCCTTTATGCGTGGACCCAAGCGGTCGAGGCAGGAGCCCCTGAAAGCGGGTGCACTGTTCATTATGTCGATGCAGGAATGGATACAGGCCCCATTATCGCACAGGCTCGCGTTCCCATTCTCCCCGAGGACACCTCGGCTTCTCTCCACGCCCGCATTCAGACCGAGGAGCACAGGATTTACCCAGCTGCCATCGCCAAGATCGCCGCGGAACTTGAGCAAGAATAGGCCCTCGAGAAGAGCCTTCCAGGCCAAAAAAGGTGGTTTTAAGCGGCTCAGGGCCAAAGCGACCTCTCTCTGTGTTGTTCCCATCCTGTAAGTTTCCGATTTTCCCCCGGGCCGTTACGAGGTAACTCATCGATGTGCTCCAAGCCTCTCTCCAGACCCTCCGAGCGACGCTCAACGAAACAATTCTAGGCTCTGAGCGGGCAGCTGACCTGCTTCTCACAGCCCTCCTCGCACGTGGCCATGCCCTTGTGACAGGTCCCCCGGGAATTGGAAAAACATCGCTCGCCTCAACCCTCGCAACATCTCTTGGCGGAATATTCAAGCGTCTCCAGTTTACGCCAGATCTGCTTCCCTCCGACATCATTGGCTACAACCTTTACCGCCAGCAAAGTGGTGACTTTGATTTCATCCCGGGGCCAGTCTTCTCTAACCTTCTTCTCGCCGACGAAATTAATCGAGCTTCACCCCGAACCCAGTCGGCTCTTCTTGAGTCCATGAACGAGCGGCAAGTCTCTGTGGATGGAGAAACGAAAAAGCTGCCTGATCCATTCCTCGTAGTGGCGACCCAGAATGACACCTCCTCCACGGGAACATTCCCCCTTCCCGAACCGCAGCTGGACAGATTCCTCTTATCCGTTCCCATGACTCTGCCATCCGAGGAGTGCCAACTCGACATCCTGAAACTTCACGGCAGAGGGTCTTCCCCGAAGCAGGGAGCCCAATGCGTGCTATCTACCGAAGAACTCACAACCATCCAGAGAGAGGTCACAGAAGTCTCGATCTCAGACAATCTTCAGCGCTACCTTCTTGCCCTTTGCCAGACAGCCAGGTCTCTTACGGGGCAGGACCATGCAATCTCCGTCCGAGGCACCCTGGCGCTCCAGTCTGCTGCCCGCGCGTTTGCACTTCTTGAGGGGCAGAGCGCTGTTCACCCCGATCATGTGCAGGCAGTGTATCCCCACGTCCTCCGTCACCGCCTTATGACAGATGACACTTTGGATCCAGACCCCCTTCTCGACGCCGCTCTGGATCAGACCCCCGTCCCGTGAAAACGCGGCCTGATCTTGTTTGAGCAAGAGCCCCATTCTCCGCACCGAGATCTCCTATATCTGCAAACCCCCTCCCGAGCTTTATTCCCATGCTGACCCGCCGCGGTGCCATACTCCTCGGGGCTTCCCTTGCTCTGACCATTCTTGGGTTTTTCCGAGTCGATGGTATTCTCATTACGCTTGGATTGAGTGGAGGACTTCTCCTTACGGGATCCTGGCTTCTCGTCCGGAAGAACCTTACCTCCCTTTCCCTCCGTCTCCGGGCGCCCACAAGGGTCTACGCAGACCACCCTTTTGACCTGAGAGTTATTCTTCACAATAACCGCGGCCTACTCGACGCGTTCAATATCAAGATCGAGCTCAGACTTGCCGGTCAGGTCCATATCAACAGCTTCGCCCCGTGGACTGCGGCAGGGTCCGCTTCCGAGGTGCACCTGCGCGGAGCGATTCCCGGGCGCAGTGCTCATTCCGAACACGAGTATAACCTCAAAACGACGATGCCTCTCGGTCTCTTTTCGCTGAAGGCCTCCGGCATGGTTTCTCACGAAATTCTTGTGTTCCCACGACCTCTAAGTCCCCGAGAACTTTCAACCCAGGGATCCCTGCATGATGCATCCCTTCTCCCGGGTATCACCCCAGGACATGCCCCCGGGGAACTACGAGGAGTCCGACCCTGGCAGGCTGGAGACCCTGCCAAACATATTCACTGGCCTGCCTCCGCCCGTTCATTCACCCGGTGTCGAGGCTTGCGCGTCCGCGAGAATGATCCCCCCGGATTCTATCCCCGACATTGCGTCGTCCTTTTCCACTCATTCGGGATGTCGGGCCAATTGATCCGGGCAGATCGTTTCGAATGGGCTCTCTCCCTAGCATGCGGGACCCTCCGTTACCTGCGGGAACATGGAATCCCTACAACTTTTCTTGCCGACTTTAATGATTGGGAGCCTCTTTCTGTTATTTCCCGGAGTAGCTTCGGAAATCTTCTGGTATCTCTCACCCGGGCGCAGCGCCAGCACGATACCGAAGCCCATGACCTCACTCCAGTCATTGACCGAATCGCGGATGATCACTCTCTCATTGTCATATCGGACATGCCCAAGGAGTCGTGGGTAGACACCCTGCCAAAGCGGCCCGCTATCAGTGTCGATATTCGACAGCACAACTATGGCGCAAGAAAACTAAAGGTTCGCAGTCCTTCGCCATAAGTAAATCTCACCCCTCCCCGGCTGCCTGGGGAGATCTCCGATGCGCAGTATTTTTCTCGCCCTAACAGTCGTCGCCGCCTACGCCCTGCTTCGCGGCTGGCCAGGAGAACTGCATCCTGTCCTTCGGAACTGCCTGGCGGTTCTCGTCCTCGTCCTGGGAATTGGCCTTTGGCAACATCGTTCACGGCCAGCAGGCAGTGTTGCCCGGTCTCTCAGGCGGCCTTCATGGTCCGACTACCTAGCTGTCGGACTCGGAGTCTTGAGTATCGAGTGCCTCTTCCTGTGCTTTCTGACTGTGATTCCCTCCCACGCCGAAGCCCTCTCGATGCGTGTTTCAGAGGCCATCTCCGCTCAGGGAGGTGATCCCATTCAGCCTGAATCCGACGAGAGTTCGTCCACACACGGGAGTAGCATTTCCGGGAACTGGCTCTGGGACACGAGGGGTCGCCGGCCTCTCCCTCTCACCAGCAATGCCCGCCCATCGAGCAAGCCTGAAATTTTTTTCCGCCCCCGGGACCCTTTAACAACTGGATCCCTGCTCCGCAGCGGCGCTTACCTTCGGGCCTTTGCGTTGGAAAGATTTGATGACGCTACGTGGACTCCCATCGGAATGCCTGCTGCGCGGCTGCTCCCCGACGAGGGAGGCAGGGTCAATCTGCTCCAGCCAGAAACCCGGCCCGGCCCGGTATTACGGGGGGAAATAATCCAAGCATCTCATCCCCGCGGAGAAGATCTCTTCACTGCCCCACAAGGAGCGTTCCAAGGCTGGGTCCCTCAGCTTCGCCGGGTAGACCCCGGGATTTTCCGCCTCAACCCAGCAAAAAACGCTGAGAAGGGCTACACTTACGAGGTTGCAGCGAAAACCGTCACTCTCACAGGCCTCCTTGAATCCGGCCAGCTCCCAAACCTGAAATTCCCCTCTCTGCCCGAGGACTCTCCCCGCCTGCAGCTCCCGTCCAACGAAGAGCTCCGAGACGAAATCATCAATCTCTCCAGTAAGACGCTCGGCGACGCCGCCTCGCGACTGGTTGGACTTCGGACCCTTCTCAGGAATAATTTCCAGTACTCCCTGGATATAGAAAATCCCCAGGGAATTGATCCCGTTCTAAATTTCATCCGTGACGAGAAGCGAGGCCATTGCGAGTTCTTTGCTACCGCGGGCGCTCTCCTCTGTAGAGCCCTGAACATCCCCTCTCGCATTGCCTACGGTTGGAGTGGGGGCAAGTGGTACGAGGGGCCGGGCTACCTGATGTTCCGCGCCAGTGAGGCCCACGCTTGGACCGAAATTTATGTGGAGGGAGTAGGCTGGGTTGTATTCGACACCACGCCTCCTGGAGCGAGAAACCCGATTGATATCGCCGACTCCAACGAACAGTTGCCACTGACAGAAAACGGACAGGCCGATTTGGACTCTTCCGCCGCCGCCTTGGAACGCACCGGAAGCCTCTGGACCTATCTCGCCCTCAGCGTAGGACTCGGTTTCCTCCCGCTCTGTCTCATGCTGCTTCGCCTTCGGCGGAGATCACCAGAGAAAATGCGGATAGTTCCCGAGGGCCTTCTTCCAAACGCGCCGGGTTATCTCACCAGATTTAGGCATGCTTGCAGGGAGCACGGCTATCCCATGCCTGCCAGCCGTACGCTGCGTCAGCAGTTGCGCTCCCTTGCGCAAAATCACCGGAAACCCGACTTCGCGGATGAGCTCCTGCAGTATCATTATTCCATCACGTATGGGAATGATCCTCCTTGCAAGAAGCGGGAGTCCGCTCTCACAAAGGCAATCAAGCTCTGGACCTGAGCTCCTGCCCACGCGCTTGGCAAATCGATCAAACCAACTTTGTCAACATTCCCCCCCCGTATTGACTGAGCGCAATTCTTTAGCCTCTCCCCGCGGCGTCTTTTGGTTGGGTGATGTGGGGAGGACGCAAATAAAAAGGCTGGGGGGGCACTCTTGTCAGTGCCTCTTGCTCTTCTGGGTCCCGGTCCAGCCAGGACTCCAGGAGGAGAGCCGCTGAAGGGACCTCGGAGAGAACCTCGCATTCGCTCAGCCCGAGGCGGCTAACTTCATCCAAGGTCACCAGAGTCCGCCCGCGCTCTACTGCCACTCGGACACTCGCTTCGAATTGGCAGTGTTCCAACAGAGCCGGGGCTCCCATAGGCCTGCCGCCATTAAGGTCGATGGTGAAAAATGTCCCTCGCCGCGCATCCCCGAGGACCACACACCGGCCTCCAGACCGAACCGTAGGAAGACCCTCAAGAGAAGGAATCCCGACCGTAGGACACTGATGGACGACTCCAATACCCTGACCTGCAGCAATTCCCACCCGTGCGCCATTGTAACTCCCAGGCCCGGTCCCGACGACAACCAGCTCTATCCTGCTCTCTCCAACGAGACCCAAAATCTTCGAGAGGGGCTCCATTAGAAGCTCCGAGGGTCGCCTGGATGGCTCAAATCCCTCACTTCGGACGACCTCTCTCCCCCTTGCGAGGGCCACCGATCCCCGGGTAGCACTTGTCTCTATCGCGATCGTATAACCCGCTCCCACGCCCTGATGGTAGACTTCCCCGGAAAGTCTCCAATCAAGAAACGATTCGAAATCTTCATCTATTACATCTTGCGCGTTACGGTCTGGACCGCTTTTTTCTCGGAGCGCATCGTCCCGTTCCGGGAAAATGCCATACATTTTCTATCCCCTATTTGATCCGTGTCCGATTACGCCAAAGGCCTCGAAGGAGTTACCGCCAATGAATCTGTGCTTTCAAACGTCGAAGGCCTTGAGGGCCGCCTCTCCTACCTCGGCTATCATATCGATGATCTCGTAGAGCACTGTTGCTATGAAGAAGTAGTCTACCTTCTTTATCATCGGAAACTGCCAACGCTTTCTGAACTGGATGCGTTTAAAAAGGACCTGGCCAGCCGGCGGGCGATTCCTCAGGGAGTCATCGATTACCTCAAGGCTGCGCCGAGAGACGCCGGGCCCATGGATGTCCTACGGACTGCGGTCTCTATGCTTGGGCTTTACGACGACCGGGCAAAAATCGGCGAGCCCGATCATGCTGCCAATAGGGAGGTCGCTACCTCCCTGTGCGCTCAGGTAGGGACCATCGTCGCTTACTTCCATCGTGCCCGGCAGGGACTTGAACTTCCTCCCATTCGTGAAGACCTCTCGGAAGCAGGTCATTTTATCTATCTTTACACCGGAGAAGAACCCGGAGAGCAGGCCACCAGAACTCTCGATGTGGCCTACATCCTGCACGCCGACCATGGAATGAACGCCTCTACGTTCTCGGCCCGCGTCACTGTCGCGACCCTCTCGGATTTCTACTCCGCCATCACATCCGCGATTGGCACGTTAAAGGGCCCTCTCCACGGAGGCGCGAATGAAGGTGTCATTAAAATGCTCGAAGAGATTGGGTCGGTGGACAAGGTCGATGCCTACATCGAAGACGCCCTTGCAAACAAACGTAAGATCATGGGTATTGGCCACAGAATCTACAAGGTTCTGGATCCGCGTGCTCCTCATCTGAAGCGCATGGCCCGCAAGCTAACTGAGGAACTTGGAGAGCCAAAGTGGGTGCAAATGTCGGAGCGGATCGCTCAGTTGATGGAGGAGCGGAAGGGGTTGAATGCGAACGTCGACTTCTACTCCGCCACGGTTTACTACTCGCTGGGACTCCCAACGGACCTCTTTACTCCTATCTTTGCCATCGCCCGAACCAGCGGATGGACCGCACAGGTCATGGAGCAGCTCGAAGACAATCGCCTTTACCGGCCTCTCACTGAGTATGTCGGGCCCCAGGAACTTTCCCCGGTCCCTGCAATCTCCGAACGTTAGGCGGTCTTCAGCATCAGCATCCGCGCTCCGACGAGAATAAGGAGTATCCCAAATATCCTGGTGAGTTGCTGGTTACTCATGCTTCTCATGAGCTCCGTTCCGTACCACGCCGCTACCGCCGCTCCGACCGCTGTGCAAGCGACCAACCTCCAGTCAATCAGGTCACTTTTTCTAAGGACGTGATTTGCTGTTCCGGCGAGGGCGGTCACCACCACGACTGCGAGGGATGTCGCAACTGCGTGCTTCTGGCCCATCCCGAGAGCGAGGACGAAAGCGGGAACCATGAGAATTCCCCCACCCACTCCGCAAAGAGCTCCAACCAATCCTGCGGCCAATCCCACGACAAGGCCTGTTATGACGATTTTCACTCCCTCAGGGCAACACGGCAGGCCCGTTTATCAAGAACACGTTTTCAGGGCCCGCCCCTTCTTCATGCGCTCTTACGCGAGCGGCTCTTGCCAATCCCCATGGTAAGTTCCGCGACTAAACGGTGAAGAACCATACGAGGGTCTAACTGGGTAGTGACAAGGGACTTATCCGCATTCAGGGCTGATTCCAGCGCTCGTTTCATCTCCTCAACCGTTACTTGTCCCGCTTTGCGGGCCGCGAAGAAAAGACCCCAAGCATTGACGCTTCCACTCTTTGTGCGGGGCAACCATGCAATATCTCCATCCGGAAGCTGATTCAGGGCGGAGGTGAAGGAGCGCCCGTTGTGCGTGGGCAGCCTTGGGTGGGAATCGAGGAGGACCCGCGCCATAAATAAATTGCGAATGGTGGGGATGATCGCCGCTCGCATCAGCCCGATGGCGCTCTCCCCTTTCTCCAACTGGGCATCAACCAGAGAGATGGCCCGTGCCGTATCCCGGCTCTCAAGAGCCCTGCCTATTTCCCAGACGACTCCCTTGCGACTCAGGGGTACAATCAGGCGGACATCCTGCAATTCGATAAGTCTCCTGTCCCCAAGGTAAAGACTGAGCTTCTCCAGCTCATTGCCAATCTGCCGGGTCTCTTCGCCAGCCATCTGGACGAATAAGTCCAATGCCTCATGGTCGAATGCGAGTTCCAGTTCCTTAGCGCGGGTAGTCACCAGTAACGCGACCTCATCCTCCCAGCCGTCCTTGGACACATCGATCTTGTCGAAGGTTGCGACCTCTCCATTTTTCTTCAGCCACTTATAAAATCCCCGGCGCTTGTCGATCGCCACTGCACTGATGAGAAAGGTCACCTCCTCACCAATTCCCGCCTTCAAAACCTCGAGCAGGTCTTCCACTCCCTCCTTGGCCCTCTCCGATCCCCCGGTTCGGTCATCTGCCAGGAAATTGGCTCCCTTGAGCCATACGATCTTATCGGACCCAAAGAATCCCACCGTTTGCAAAGCCTCGATTGCGCCCGCACAAGTACGGTAGGCTTCCTCCGCATTCGCTGCGGTTCCCTCAATGACATCGTTAGTGAACTCCTCCGCCTCGCTGACGGGCTTAAGCTCATTAAAAAGGGCGAGCGCCTCCTCTGACACCCTGCCCTCATCGGTGCCAATGACAGCATGAACCGGCCCTGACATGGGCACATCCTAGGCTGCCCAACGGCACCCCAGCAAGCACGCACGAGAATCGAGACGATCAGCCATAACAATTAGGACGGCTTGAATGCGCACCAATGGGAACCATATCGGCTCGCCCCAATTGGAACGAAATCTGCTCATATTCTAATTCACACCCTAACAACTTTAGGTTAATCTTCTGCCAGCACACTTATGAAGCCGCTATCCCTACTAGCTCTCTGCGTGACCCTTGCCGTCCCTTCACATGGGGCGCTAATCATCACGGGAGTATTCGATGGGCCCCTACCAGGTGGAGATCCCAAAGGAGTCGAACTGTTTGCCACCTCGGCTATACCTGACCTCTCAAACTTCGCCCTCGGTGTCGCGAACAATGGCGGGGGAACCGATGGCGTTGAGACCATTCTTCCAAGCCAACCACTTTCCGCCGGAAGTTTTTTCTTTGTAGGGACTGAGGATACGGATTTTGCTCAATGGTTTGGCATCGCGCCAGATCATGTTGGAGGAAATGGGATCAATCACAATGGGGACGACGCCATTGAACTCTTCTTTGATCCCACTGGGGGTTTTGACGGCGATCAGATAGTCATAGACGTCTTTGGAGACATCAACACGGACGGAACCGGTACACCTTGGGATACCGTCGACGGATGGGCTCACAGAAATGATGGAGTGCTCGCCAATGGCGGAAACTTCGATGCCAGCAACTGGACCTTCTCCGGGCCCAACGCATGGGACGGGGACGATAATTTTGATGGCGGCAGTGACAACGGAACGAACTTCACCGCAACGCCACCGTATCCTGCGGGAACATTCCAGATTCCGGAACCGACCTCGACCCTGCTTGGTGGAATTGGTCTGGGGCTTTTGTGTCTCCTCAGGAGAAAGCCCTGATCGGCCATTTTCGCTATTCCCCGATTAGGGAACTGGGCCCCGCCTCACTTTGTCCCTTGGCTGCTTTCTTGGCCCTGGCTTCCCGGAAGAAGCTTTGCAGGAGGTTTACACACTCATCCTCAAGCACGCCCCCGGTCGCTTCACAACGGTGATTCAGAGGCGGGTTGGACTCAAGAAGGTTGATCCACCCCCCGGCAGCACCGGCTTTCAGGTCCGGGCAACCGAATACCACCCGCTCCGGACGACAGTGAACAATCGCTCCTGCGCACATCGGGCAGGGCTCCTTGGTCACATAGAGAGTGCACTTCTCGAGACGCCAGTCCTCCAAGCTGTTCTGAGCCGCAGTCAATGCCAGCATCTCCGCATGCGCTGTGGCATCACGGAGTGTTTCAACTTGGTTCCAGCCCCGTGCGATCACTTTCCCCTCCCTCACCACCACGGCTCCGATCGGCACTTCCTCCGCGGCATAGGCCTTGTGGGCCTCTCGCAAGGCCTGGCCCATGAAATAGGCATCGCTGGCAAGGTCGATGATCAGGTCTTCACTCACTTATAAGAAGCAAGCATAAGGACGGTAGGAGCCAAACCCCGAAATTATCCCCAGCGCAAATCCCAACTCCTTACCCGCAGAAGGCGAGGACCCAAAACCGCTCTTGTCTGGGAAATCTTGAAAAACTGCGCTGGCCAGTTAAACAAAGGACGTGAAGAAATGGAGCAACGCCGACCGCATTGTCGCTCCCTCCGTGCTGGCTGCAGATTTTACCCGGATCGCGGAAGAATGTTCGAGGGCGATCAACGCTGGAGCCGACTGGCTGCACCTCGACGTCATGGACGGGCATTTTGTGGATAATATCTCCTTCGGGCCGGCCATGGTGGAGGCCATTCACGCAACCAATGATATTTTCCTCGATGTGCACCTGATGATCGAGAACCCGGACCACTATATCCTCAGGTTTCTCGAAGCGGGCGCGGACCTGATCTCCGTCCACGCCGAACCAGAGGCCCATCACGATATCGCTCGCACCTTGGAGATAATCCAGGCCGGGGGCTGCAAGAGCGGTCTTGCTCTGAACCCGGCGACTCCTCTGGAAGCGGTGGAGCCCTATCTGGATCAGATCGATCTGCTCCTTGTTATGACCGTTGTCCCCGGGTTCGGGGGACAGGCCTTCATGCCGGAAGTGCTGCCCAAGGTAGAAAAGGCGGTACAGATCAGGGATACGCATTCCCTCTCTTTTCATATTGAGGTCGATGGCGGTATCGATCCGCAGACCTCCCCTGCGGCTATCGCCGCGGGAGCAAACGTCTTGGTAGCAGGCTCCTCGACATTCAAGGCTCCTGATATCGGCAACGCGATCCGTGCCATCCGGGAGGCCTGACGCCCTCGTTCCTCTCAAGGAAGATCCTCCCCGCAAGACCACCGCGAATCCGCAGTAGCAGCTGAAGTGACTTTTGCTGGTGGGAGCCTTGTAACCCCCGCTAAATTAATGCCATGCCACTTCGTTTCCGAATTTCAATTGCTCTCGCTCTTGCACTGCTGATGCTGGATCCGGCAAATGCCCGGGCGAACGACACCCCCAGAGGTCGTCCCAATATCCTCCTTCTTCTCGTTGATGACCTGAAGCCTGCCTTGGGCTGCTACGGCGATCCCTACGCCAAGACCCCCCATCTCGATCAACTCGCCGCTCGAGGCCTGAGATTCGACTTGGCCTACTGCAACCAGGCGGTTTGCGCTCCATCTCGATTCACCTTGATGCTCGGAGCCCATTCCACCGCAACTGGGCTTTATGGACTCGGGCATAAACTGCGACGTTCCATGCCAGAGGCCGTCACCATGCCCCAGTTCTTTGCCAAACATGGCTATCGCACGGAATCGATGGGTAAAATTTTTCATATCGGCCACGGAAATGAGGGAGACCCGGGATCCTTCAGTGTTCCGCATTTCCACGATAAGGTTATCGAGTATCTCGACCCTGCCAGCACGGAAGGAGGGAAGCTCACTCGGGAAGAGGCCTACTTTACCAACCAGCAACTCGATCGGATTCACTCTCTGCCCCGAGGTGCCGCGTTCGAGGCAACGAATTCACGCGATGAGGATTACGCAGATGGGAGGGTTGCTGCCGAGGCTATAAGACGACTTCAGGCGGCTAGACAAAGGGAGGAGCCATTTTTCATGGCAGTTGGATTTGTCCGGCCGCACCTCCCCTTCAGTGCTCCACAAAAATACTGGGATCTCCATGACCCCTCCAAATTGCCCCTCTCTCCCTTTCCAGACCACCCACAGGACTCCCCGGGAATAGCTCATAAGCGGGCTGGAGAAATTGCCATGTACTCTCCGGTTCCCCGAAAAAACGAGGACTACACAATGAAGCTGAAGCGCCAGCTTGTTCACGGCTATTACGCCAGTGTGAGCTATATGGACGCACAAGTAGGAAAAGTCATGAAGGAACTCGACCGCCTTCACCTCTCCAGCAATACCATCGTCGTCCTCTGGGGAGATCACGGATTTCACCTTGGGGATCTTGGCATCTGGACTAAGCACACGAACTATGAGCAGGCGAATCGGATCCCCCTCGTGATTGTCGCACCGGGGGTTACAACGAAAGGGGACTCAACCAGACAATTGGCAGAAAGCGTCGACCTCTTCCCGACCCTCGCAGAGCTTAGTGGCCTGCCCCAACCAGAAGGCCCCCAGCCGATAAGCGGAAAAAGCCTCGTCCCCGTTCTAAAGGACTCCGGTTCACGGGTCCGGGACCATGCGTTCCACTGCTATCCGCGGAGGGGCGGGGTCATCGGCAGAGCTATCAGGACGGAACAATACCGGATGGTTGAATGGAAAAAGCCAGGGGCTCCGGTCAAGACCGCTCAATTTGAGCTCTACGATTATAGCGAAAGCTCGGTCGAACAGAAAAATCTGGTGGAGAAAAGGCCTGAGGTCCTTGCTAAGATGAAAGGAATCCTCGCCCGCTATCCCGAGGCAAAACGCAGGTAATTTCAGTCACTCAGGACGGCCCGTATTCTTGCCTCCAGCAGCCTCAACAAGGCCCTCCTTGCGGAGGAATTCCTCTACTCTTTCCATCGTCATCCAGTATTGGCTGTTGTCTCCCCGTGGATTGAAGAAGCCGTGTTTCTGGCCCTCGGATACAAACAGGCTACAGGACCGCCCTCTCTCATCCATTCGAGCCTTGAAGAGCTTGTGCCCGGCAGGAGGTGTTGTGGTATCGGCGGAGCCCACAAGCACAAGGGTCGGGACCGCCAAGGCATGCACGTGTTCCACCGGGGAAATTTCTCGATATCTTTGTTTCAACTTTCCGTACCCGTATCCTTTCCGCGAGGTATCAATGACGGGGTTAAACAGAGCCATTGCCGCCGGGATAAAGGCAGGCTCGCCTTCCCCAACCTCGTCATAGCCCGTGACCAAGCCGCAGCACGCGGCAAGGTGCCCCCCAGCAGAGCCTCCAGCGGCAACAATCTGATCCCGATTCACGCCTTGGCTTTTCGCATTTCGCCAGATCCAGCGGATCGCAGCCTTGGCGTCAGCTACAGCCTCGAAAGGAGATGTCTTGTGCCGGCTCTGGACCCGGTAATCGGCACAATAGGCCACCATCCCAAGGGATGCCAACCTTGTGGCCTGCGGATGGAATTGAGCAGTAGAGCCTCCGACCCAGCCTCCCCCGAAAAAGAAAACCACTGCAGAGCGGGAATCTCCCTCTTTCCATCCCTTCGGCCGGAAGATCTCCATTCTCAGCTCGGCCTGCTCCGTCTTGCGGTAGACAACGACTTCGTCGGGCTTACTCACTTCCGGCTTTGGAGCACTGAAGGCTACATGGCTACAGGCCAGAAGAGACATGGTCAGAATCGTGCGCATGTGACATTCTCTCCCCACGGCCGCCGGGGAGCGAGGAAAAGATCCTGTCTGTTCTCCACTAGCTGACCCCATTGCCTCACCCATTCTGATGCAAACTCCTCCTCGTGCTCTCCTCTACGACTTCGATGGTTTAATCGTCGATACCGAATGGCCGATCTATCAAGCCTGGCTCCAGACCTTTCAGGACTACGGCCATCCTCTTCCTCTGGAGGTTTTCAACCAGTGCATCGGAACGGATTTTGAAACTTGGTCTCCAAAAACTCACCTTGAAAACCTGACGGGTGCTTCGATTGACTGGCCTTCTCTCGACGATATCCGTCAGGCATCCATCGAAAAAAACCTGGAAGGAGCACAGGCCATGACAGGAATTCCTATGGCCGTGAAATGGGGTAAGGAGTCCGGATTCTCGATGGGGGTGGTTTCAAGCTCATCACATCGCTGGGTTGATGGGTGGCTGAGCAAAATCGGGCTCCTGGATTACTTCGATCTTACGGTCTGCAGGGATGATGCCCCTCGGATAAAGCCGGCCCCCGACCTTTATCTCGAAGCCGCTCAGCGCCTTGGAATTGACCCCGCCTCCTGTCTCGTCATCGAGGATTCCGTCAATGGGATCAAGGCGGCCAAAGCCGCGGGGATGGCCAATGTGGCCATTCCCAACCGCGTGACCTCCTGTTGCGATTTTTCTCTGGCAGATCACGTGATTGCCTCCGCCCAAGAGTTACCAAAGGTCATCGAGCGCATTCAAGCGGCTGAGGAAAATTGACGCGTCTCTGCTCCCTTTTAGAGTCCCGGCGGATGCCGCAACACGTATCCTCTGGTCGACCGAGGATAAGCCCGCCAGCGGGGGCCGTCCTGACGGTATTTCCCCTGGGTGTCAAAACGCAACCCGGCAATAAGCAGGAACACATGCCCGTTTTGGGCACATACCGTGATCCAATCGCCATGGCCGCGACGCCCATACTTGAGAAAACCCCTGGACGGCATCTGGCCCTGGATCAGTCCGGCGTTTCGAAGCACATAGGATGTCGCACCCGAGCAGTCATAACCCCAGTCGTTAAGCCGCGCGTGGCCTCCGCCCCATTTGTAGGGCATTCCCTGAATGCGGTTCGCTGCTGTAATCGCCCGCTTCACTGCAAGCGGGGCCCCCAGGGGCGCACTCGCCCTGCCATTGACAAGAGTAGCTCTGGATGAGGAAAGCCGGTGGCTCACACCATGACGAGCACACGAGGAGGCTAAGGCCATGAACGCGGCGGCCAGAACAATAGGGCTCCATCTCATCTCACTGATTATAATTTTGCGATCCGTATAGCACCCGGAAACAAAGACGTCGACTTCCTTCGATTGTTTCAAGCCCTCCCTTAATCGCTATCCGGGGGAGCACCGGTTGTGCCGTGGCGCGCGCCTAGCCAGGCCGATACTTCTTCCATGGCGTAGGCACGGTGGCTCAGGCCGTTCTTGATGTCCGGGCCCAGCTCCGCAAATGATTGACCTTCGCCTCCGGGAACAAAAAGTGGGTCGTAGCCGAACCCGCCATCACCTCGCGGCTTTTCCAGAATGCGGCCCTCCACGCTACCCGAGAAATCTTCAAGGATTTTCCCGCCCTCCGCCAGCACCATGACACAACGGAACCTTGCGCTTCTTCTGCTTTCAGACACGCCCTCTAGCTCCGAAAGTAGCTTCCTGTTATTAGCGGCATCGTCCGCCTCAGGTCCAGCATAGCGGGCCGAGTAGACCCCCGGTCTTCCCTCCAGAGCGTCTACCTCAAGCCCTGAGTCATCTGCCAAGACTAAGGATCCCGTCACCTCGCTGATGGCAACAGCCTTGAGCACCGCGTTCTCAAGAAAGGTGACTCCAGTCTCTTCGACGTCAGGAGCGCCCGCGAGCGTGGTAAGGTCAGACACTTGATAGGCATCCCCCAGCATAGATGCTATTTCTTCAGTTTTATGTATATTTCGTGTTGCGACCAGCAGTGGGATCATTCCTGCATCCTCCTCGACACCTCCCCTCAATAAAGTTCGAAAATCAGCTAGATGATGTCCGCGCCCTTGCCCGGAGGGGCGCCCTGTTTCTGGCCGACAGGTAATGAGTCGCTTATTAGGAAAAAAATCAGAAATTCTCTGGCGAGGATCCCCTCCCCTTCCCAATATCTTCCGTTACAGATTTCGCCAACCCATCACCGGCGGCTCGGCTGCGACCCTCCCAAGTCTTCCGGTCAACGAGTAACATATTCTCCGCTCCCTCTCCTCGGAGAGGAGTGACAGAGGCCCCGCCGTGGTTTCGGTGCTACCGCGGCGGGGTTCTGTGTTTGCAGCCCTCGCGAACTCTCTTACAGGAGGCCTCTTGCCTTCCCCGATAAGATCAGAGACAAACACTCACATGAAGCCATTCACGGTCATCTTTTCCCTCCTTCTTATTCCTGCACTCTCCGTGGCAAGAGAACACGCTGCCCAGGAGCTTTCCGTAGTCGATCCCTCCTCTGTGGGAATGTCCCCGGAAAAGCTCCAGCTGGTTGGAGACAAGGTTCAGTCCCTCATTCGTGAGAAACAAATCGCCGGAGCCTCCGTGATGGTCACCCGCAAAGGCAAAATCGTCTATGCAGAGACTTTTGGTCTCCGCGACATCGAAAACAAAACGCCTATGGAGGAGGACACCATCTTCCGGATCTATTCCATGACAAAGGCTGTCACTTCGGTCGCCACCATGATGCTCATCGAGAAGGGAAAACTTCGCCTTGAAGACGATATCTCCAAGTATCTGCCTGAATTCAAACAGGCCAAGGTCTGGAAAGGCGAAGAGGGAGTCGCCCCAGCGGCACCTGTCACCGTCAAGGACCTCTTGTGTCATACCTCCGGATATTCCTACGGAAATATCGGCGTCCAGGCCATTGATAAGGCCCATCTAAAGAACGGATCACTCATCGAGACAACGCCCCTTTCCAGGTTCTGCGCGCAGGCAGCACTCATCCCGATGGCCTTTGAGCCTGGAGAGGGGTGGCTCTACGGAATTTCTACCGACCTCCTTGGAGGAGTAGTCGAGCGCGTCTCCGGCATGGCCCTCGGCCGATTCTTCCAGTCGCAGATTTTTGCTCCACTAGGAATGGTCGATACGGGATTCGTGATCCCTGAGAACAAAAGAACCCGGCTGGCAGTCGCTTATGACTCAGATAAAAATGGGTCCTTGAGCAGAAGGACCTCGGACCTTTTTACCTACAGCGCCAGGACCAAAATGATGTCGGGGGGCGGGGGCCTCGCCTCCACGATCCGCGATTACACCCGATTCCTGCAAATGATTGCCAACGGTGGGGAGCTGCAGGGGCAGAGGCTCCTCCAAAAGAAAACTGTGGGAGAAATGACCCGGAATCATCTTTCTGGCCCGGCAATGCCTATACGGTTCCCGGGAAACTTGAGGCACGGCACAGGATTCGGCCTCGGATTCTCGGTCAAGGTTAGGCAGACCGATTGGAACAAAGCAGGGCGCTTGGGCGAATACGGCTGGGGAGGCATGTTGAGCACCCACTTCTGGATTTCTCCAGCGGATCAGCTCGTCGTCGTTACGATGGAGCAAACCTTCCCCTTCGATTTTCTGCTCGAAGATGCTCTCAAGCCCCTGATTTACAATTCGATTGAATAGCAAGCGTTCCTTCATCTGCCCGTATAGGCAAGGCGCAGGGCGCTTGCTCTGACACGTCTTATCTGCCACCGTCCCGCCCCCTTTCAGGACCAACGAACCGAACATGAGCGACCGACGTAAACCCTACCCATTCGATACTTTCGAGGCAAAGTGGCAGACGCGGTGGGACGAGAACAAGGCCTTCCGCATGCCCGGGCCCGGCGACCCTGATTTCGATGCTTCTGCACCCAAATTCTATGCCCTCGACATGTTCCCCTACCCGAGCGGAGCTGGCCTGCATGTAGGCCATCCCGAAGGCTACACCGCCACAGACATTATCACCCGCTATAAGCGCAAAAGTGGATTCAATGTTCTCCACCCAATGGGCTGGGATGCATTTGGGCTGCCCGCGGAGGAGCACGCCCGGAAGACCGGAGAACATCCAAGAATCAACACCGAGAACAACATCAATAACTTCCGGCGCCAGCTTAAGATGCTTGGCTTCTGTTACGACTGGGATCGCGAGGTAAATACCACTGATCCTGGATACGTCAGGTGGACTCAGTGGATCTTCCTGCAAATTTACAATAGCTACTTTGATGTATCTTCCCAACAAGCCCGACCCGTCGCTGAGCTGGAAGAGCGGGGCTGGACAAAGGAGCAAATTGATAATGTTCGGCTCGCCTATGTCGCAGAAGCTCCAGTGAACTGGTGTGCCAGTCTGGGAACGGTCCTCGCCAATGAAGAAGTATCCGAGTGGGAGGAAAAGGGACATGAGGTAGAACGACGCCCTCTCCAGCAGTGGATGCTTCGTATTACCGCCTACGCCCAGCGACTCATTGATGAGCTGGAGGATCTCGACTGGCCCGAGGGGATCAAGATGCTACAGCGGAACTGGATTGGGAGGTCTGAGGGTGCGCGCGTTGTTTTCCCTCTCGCGCCCACTCACGACGAGGAGATTGAGGTGTTCACTACGCGGCCCGATACCCTTTTCGGCGCCACCTACATGGTCCTCGCCCCGGAGCACCCTCTCGTCGACCAGATTACCACGGAACCGCAGCGGGAAGCCGTCACCTCCTACCGGAAGCTCTGCGCGACCAAGTCCGAGATGGAGCGCGGCGAGCTTAACAAGGAGAAGACGGGGGTCGCCACGGGGGCTTTTGCTGTCAACCCAGTCAATAACGAGCGCATCCCGGTTTGGATCGCTGATTATGTAATGATGGGCTATGGAACCGGCGCTATCATGGCGGTGCCCGGCCATGATAGCCGCGATCTCGAATTCGCGACCAAGTTTGACCTGCCCGTGATTCAGGTGGTCGAGCCTCTCGACAATACTGCTTGGCAGGGATTCACAGGGGATGGCAGCGCGGTGAACTCAGGCTTTCTCGATGGAGTGGCAACACCTGAAGCCAAGAGAATAATCAAGGAATGGCTTGAGGAAAACAACCATGGTGAGGCTCAGGTTAACTACAAACTACGGGACTGGCTTTTCTCCCGTCAGCGCTATTGGGGTGAACCCTTTCCCATTCTGTGGAAGGACGGGCGCCACGAAGCTCTGGAAGAAAGCGCTTTGCCTTTACTTGCCCCGGAACTGGAGGATTACAACCCCTCTGGAGAGCCCGAACCTCTCCTCTCAAAGGCCACGGAATGGGTCCAAGCCTCCAACGGCACGAGACGCGAAACAAACACCATGCCCCAGTGGGCAGGGTCTTGCTGGTATTACCTGCGCTACTGTGACCCGACAAACAGCGAGCAGTTTCTTTCTCCTGAGGCCAGAGACTACTGGCTTGGGGGGCCGGGCAACACGGGAGGAGTCGACCTTTACATCGGCGGAACTGAGCACGCAGTCCTTCACCTTCTTTACGCGCGCTTCTGGCATAAGATTCTTAATGACCTTGGACATCTCAATACTCCCGAGCCGTTCCAGAGGCTTGTCAATCAAGGCCTCATCATGGGTGAAGACGGGCGGAAGATGTCCAAGTCCCTCGGCAATGTCATTAATCCTGATGACGTGGTAGCCGAGTATGGTGCCGACGCATTCCGCCTCTACGAAATGTTCATGGGCCCCCTCGAACAGGTAAAGCCCTGGAATACGCAGGGCGTCGAAGGCGTATCGCGCTTTCTCGCTAAGGTCTGGCGAGTCGCAATGGTCATGACCCAGGAGGGGGAGTGGGCGCCCGGTGACAAGCTCGGGGACAATAACGGTGATCCCGCCCTCCTGAAGATCATGCATGCCACGATCAAAAAAGTTGGGGAGGATATTGAAAAACTCCGATTCAATACTGCCATCTCCCAGATGATGGAATGCATCAACGCCTTCAAATCCGGAAATCAAGTTCCCCACGACCTTTTCCGCCCCTTTTTGATCCTGCTAAATCCTTTTGCCCCCCACCTCACTGAAGAACTTTGGGAGCAATTGGAATATGAGGGCTCCTGTCTCAAGGCAGACTGGCCTGCCTACGACAACTCCCTGCTCGTGGAGGAAGAGATCGAAATGGTGGTCCAGGTGAACGGCAAAGTCCGGTCCCGGATCCAGGTAGCTGCCGCTGCCACGAAGGAGGAATTGGAATCGTCAGCCCTAACGGACTCCAAAATAGCGGATCTCATTGAGGCCCTGACAGTCCGGAAGATTATCGTTGTTCCCGGTCGCCTGGTCAACATCGTGGCAAACTGAATTGTTCTTTCGGATTGGCGATCGGCTCCTCCACCGCTACCTCTCAGCCATGCTTCGCGTTAACGGAGAGCTTATTGACCCAAATCTTCTTGAGGACGCCTTTGCCCGGATCAAGTCCGAGGCCGAGGCACGCCTTCAGGTCTCTTGTTGCGAGCGGGACCCCGAGTTCATGGAGCAAGCGGAGGAGGAGGTCATCGACTCGGTTTTAATCGCGCAGGAAGCCGAGGCCCAATTCCCTGACCTTCCTGATCAGGAGATCAAGGAGCGGCTGGAGAACACCCTGAAGGAATATCGGAAACATGGTGCGAGCTGGGACATGCTGGAGGCACAGCGAGATAGCCTGCAGGACGAGTGCGAGGCCAACTTGCGAATGGAAAAGTTTCTCGACGGAGTGCTGGCCGGTAAAACCGACGTCTCTGAGCAGGACACCCGGAACTACTACAGGGACAATGAAAGAGAATTCCGAACCACTGCTGAAGTTCGGGTCCTTCATTTCATGAAGTCTCTCGAGAAGCATGAGGATCCGGTTCTCCTGCTGGAAGAGATGGGAGAGCTCCGCGAAGCCCTCGTGGACGGTGCCGACTTCGAGGAAATCGCTAAGACCGAGACCGAGAAGGAATCGGGAGAAATTGATCTGGGCTGGATTACCTTTGATCGGCCATCCAACCCGATTGAATCAATCATGTTCACCATGCGACTCGAGGAGGTCAGCCCAGTCATCGCCTACGAGCATTCCTACCATATTCTCAAGATCGCTGAGATCAAAGCAGCTGTCGTCCGGCCGTTTGAGGAGGTTCAGGAGGATATTACCCACAGGGTAGAATTTGAAAAACGCCGGAATGCCCTTCGGGACTTTGCCGCCAAGCTCAGGAAAGGTGCCGCGGTAGAGAAAGTCGATTTCAGCGGAGAGAGCGACGACAGTGAGGAGAGCTCACCTGAAAACGGAGACTCGCCAGCCCAGAGGGCCCCAACCAGATAGCAGCCCTTGTTGACGGCTCAATCCATCCATTCGTTGCTTCGCATCCAATCTTCAAGACGAGCGGGCCACGTTTTTGACTCTCCGGACCGGCCCAGACCATAGCCATGGCCTCCCGTAGCATAAATATGAGAAGTCACCGGAACGCCCTTCTCAGCACAAGCGGCCACGAATTCGGTGCCGTTTCGTAACGGCACTCCACGATCATCTGCCGAGTGGACAAGGAAAATTGGAGGCGTCCGACTGGTGACCCGTAATGCCGTATTGTTACGGTCGAGTAGTTCCTGAGAGGGCTTCTCTCCGAGCAAATTTCTCACTGACCCCCCGTGACAATAGGGCTGGCCCATCGCGATCACGGGATAACAGAGAATCCCAAAGTCTGGACGACAACTTACCATATCGATAGAGTCCTTTGTTTCCTGCTTGAAAGCGTCATCAAACATAGTAACCGCAGTAGAGCAGAGGTGCCCTCCGGCCGAGAATCCGAGAACCCCAATCCGGCCGTCATCCAAGGACCATTTCGAGGACATGGCCCTCATAGTCCGAATCGCCCGCCGAACATCCATCTGAGGGACGGGGTATTGATACCCAAGGGAAGGGTTGGAGCTGACCCTGTATTTAACTACCATGGCCGTAACTCCCCGAGTGGCGAACCACTCTCCAACTTGTCTTCCCTCGTGATCTGCTGCGAGGTTGGCATAACCCCCTCCAGGGAGGACAACCACCCCCGTCCCATTCGGTTTTTTTGCTGGAAACAGACTGTACTGGGGAACTTCCGTGTGAGAAAATCTCCAGTTGCTTCCGCCAGTTTCGGTCCCGGCCGGGGGACGTTTGGCTCCGGGGGCCTTTCCCGGCCAGAGATCAACCCAGTCACCGCCGCGGGCCATGGGCGCTAACGTTAATAATACCAGAATTAGAGCTTTCACGGTGAAAGCCTAGGTAGCGCCCCGGGAAGCACAAGAAACAGAGTCGGCTTCAGATCCTGATTCCAGACCTTCTGCGATAGGCGGTAAGATAGCCAATAAAGGCCCAGAACAGACTATTTGCGCCGATAAGCACGACCATTATCCCTAGACCATACAGCGTTTGTTCCGGCGGGGCTCCGGAGAACACAGGCAGGATTGCTACGCATGAGGCCCCGAGGCCAACCACAAGAGCCCAGCCAATAAAGGATCTCACCTCCTTAAAAATAATCCTTCGGATTTCTCGGTGGGCCACACCGATGACGTTGAGAACGGCAAATTCATTCCTCCTTTCGGCAAGATTACGGGCTGTCACAACTCCGAGTCCTGCACTCCCCAGAATTAGACCGAGACCTCCAAGGACGTGGAAAATTGAGATATAGGTATTCTGCACGCTATTGAAGCTTTCGAGCCTTTCCTGTGTAAGAGTGACTGCGCCCCCACGATCTGCAGTGGCTTTCTGCAGCGCTTCCAGCGCCTGCTCGGTGTCTTCGGAAGCATCCGCCAGAAACAGGCGGTAGCCTTCCTGCGAGGGGAACAACTTGAGAAAGGCGGCCTCGTCAACGATCATGTTTCCTTGGAAAACGCTATCCGCTAAAGCCCCTACGATTTCTACCTGAAAATCCTTCCCCCGCTCATCCTGATAGGTAATTCGATCCCCAACTTTCTTCTTAAGAACCCACATCATCGTTGTCTCGTCGACAAATGCAGGAAGCACCCTCGGCTCCGCTCGTTGTCCCAGAAGCTTCCAGCCATCCTCCTTATTGGCTCCTTTAGAAACCGCTTTGAGGGTGAAGGCCCCTCGTTCTGCTAAGGCCCCAGTATCGGTCGCAATCAATCGGGGGCGGGCTGCAGTATTCAAGTTAAAGCAGCTAGCATCGTCTCCTACACCCATTCGGAAGGGGACAATGGCACCAAGAATATCCCGGAGGTCCCCCAGCTCAAAATAATCAGGATCCTTCTTGGCGTCAGCTGCTCGGTTGATCGGACTCGTC
>Ga0115011_10000189_pt1 | contig 55900 bp, 66 predicted proteins | sample TroAtlMetagenome_2_FD_88705 | JGI IMG/M metagenome (GOLD analysis project Ga0115011, IMG submission 88705) | Marine eukaryotic phytoplankton communities from Atlantic Ocean - Tropical Atlantic ANT8 Metagenome | ecosystem: Environmental > Aquatic > Marine > Oceanic | place: Tropical Atlantic... | reverse complement strand
TTAGTTTGTGTTTGTAATGTATTAAAATCTTTACCACCAGCTGCTGTAATTTTATCTAATATAGGTTTAATTCTTTGCGACATATCAGAAATTAACACACCATTATATTGTCTACTAAAACTTTGCCATTCACTTGCAATAGAAGTTTGTAAAACACCTTGACCAATATTCCAAGCACCTAACAAAGCTGTTGCAACCGTATATGAATTCCAATAAGGAGTAGTTGGTAACATTGCTGATATAGGTTGTACCATAAGTTTTCTACCGAAATAACCTTTTAACAAATCAACTTCTTGTTTTGAAATATAACCATTATTGTATGCCCATAAAGCACCACCATCTAAAACATTTGAAGGCACACCACCAAATGGTGCAGCTGGGTTACCTGTATGTGTTATATCGTTTGGATTTTGTCCATAGATAATTGCATAGTAGGCCGCTAATTGAGAACCATTATAATAGTTTGCATTATCTACCACATCTTTTAAATCTTGTAATGCTGTTGCGCCATCTACTGAAGTGTCATCTGATGGTTCTGTAATATCTTGTTCACCAGGAAAACTTGCTGTGCAACGACCTCCTCTATAATCATTATCATATTGTCCCCAAGTAGAATGGTCTGTACCTAAAAGTTGCTCAACACCGGTTACACCGGTTACACCTAATTGTCTAGTACTGCAAGATAAAGTATATTCTCTTTCTGCTCTATAATATGTACCAGAGTTATATGTAAATCCTGTTGTAATACCTATTTGTTCTAAATTTTCTATTGAACCATTATATGAAAATACAACCGTACCTGATATTCTCATTTTAGGATTAAAATAATTTTTACCTAATTTTGATATTGTATATTGTCGTAAAGGTTTACCTACGCCACCAAATAATTCTGTATCTATAACACGACTACTATAACTAGCATAAGGGTCACCTACATCTGCCATTGTTACCGAAACTTCAGCACCTGAACCTATACCACCTGCAACATCATCAATAATTGATACCGTAGGTGTTCCGTCAAAGTGCCAAGCACCAGAACCGCTAGATTGTGGAAAGTCAGCAACTGCCATAGGAGAATTAGAAGGGTCTCCTCTAAAATCATTACCATAAGCAGAATAAGGTTTAGCAGCTTCTATTTCATCTGAAATTGTAAATGTTTGTGGATCCTTTGATAGTGAATATACTATTTGAAAATCACCATCTGCGTCTATATCAAAACTATAATTTCCACTTGCGTCTGTATCTGCAAAGGCAACAATATCACCACCTTTTCTTTTAAGTGCTACTACAGCACCTTCAACTGCTGATGAACCATCAGTAATTGTTCCTGAAAATGTTTTTGTAACCCCAATATTATCTGTTGGTCTTTGATAGATAGGCATTTTATCTCCTAACTAAAGTTTTTTCCATTACTAAAGCCGTAGATATTTGTACCGTCAATAGTTAAAAAGGTAAGAATGTTTATGTGATTTGCTGTAGTTGATATATCTAATCCTAATCCTGCAGCTGTTTTATATCCTGAAGATGTAATTGTACGACCACCTGTTCCGTCTTGTGTCAAAATAACAACAACTTCATTTTTAGAAGACAGGTCTGTTTTTGCATTTGAAAAAGTTATTGATGTAATATTAGCGTTATGAGCAACACTATGTACACCATAATCAAAGTCAATATTTAAAACGCCACTATCTATAGTAGCAGTTTTTACACCACCTGTATCTGTTATGGGAAGTTTTGTTCCTAATACTTGTTCTAAAGCTCGTCTGGTCATATCTCTCTCTCTTCATATATTTATATGAAAAGGAATTATGACCTTTTATTTAAAGCCAAGTTTCTTTAGTTCATTGATAGTTTTAGCAGTACTTGTATGATGAATACCGATACCACCTCTACTTCTAAATTGATTTATGTTTTTGATATAGTCGTCAATTAGAATTGTTGGCATACCACCAACTTTAGCAAAGTTTTGTTTTTCTCTTCTTTTTACTAAATTCACTTTACTACCAGACATTCCTAATTTTGTTCTAGCCCATTTACTTTTGCCAGGTATACAATTAGGGTCTGTAGTTTGTTCTACATAAGCAGATAATATATGTGGGTCATACTTATTAATAAATGACCATAGTCTTTGACCACCTGGGTTCCAAGGTAATGTAGACCAGAAATTTTTAGTCTGCATTATTGGTTGCCACTTATCTCTTATTGTTTTAAATTTCTTTCTAGGTTCTAATGCCCATTGTGATAATGGCATTTTAACTGCTTTCTCAGCAGCCTGTTCAAAATTACAAAGAACACCGTCCATATCACAATAGATACGAGGCAACTTCTTATTGTCTTGTCTAAATGCTTCGTTTGTAAGTGATATTTTTTTGACTTGATGTACTACATCTTGTCGTAGTTCTTTGTATTTCATAGTGTTTAATCCTTTTCTCATTATGCTTTATACTAACATAAAAAATCAGCCTTGTCAAGCAAAAAAATGAAAAAAAATACGATTATGCTTGATAATCTATCTTTGGATTAACATCTATCTTGTCGGATTTTGTCTGATTTTCAGTAGTTTTCTTTTCAGGTTCTTTAGACTTGATGTTCATAGGGTCTTTTGGTTCTTGTGATTTAGGTAATACCGTATCACCAGTATTATCTTCTTTCTTTGCTCTTAATTTTGCAAGGTCAGAACCGTCTATTTTACCGTTTTTATTTACATCTAGTTTCTTTTGTTTCGGAGATAACTTCTCTTGCATTACTGCAGCTGTTATTGCTTCTTCTACTGAACCAGGTTTACTTTTTAAATATGCCATATTACTTTCCTTTTACTTTAGCGGCAAGGTCTTTATCTGCCCCACCCCAAGTACCACTTGATTTTGTTATGAATGAATTTACTCTAGCAAATGCCCATTGATGTTGACTAGCACCAGGTCTATGTCCACCTTTCCAGGCAGCCATTCCTCTATCGTAAACTTTCTTTAGAATACCATATGGCATTCCAGATTTTTCTGCTTTCTTTTTAAGACCTTCTATCTGTTCGTACTTCATTTTAGCAGGATGGTCTTTATTCTCTATATTTAATTTCTTCTTAACCATATTAGTTGCTGTACCATATCTTACACTATCACCTTTTTTACCATAAGCGTCTTTAAATTTCTTCTTCGGTAATTCATCTGCCATTTTGTGTACTTGTTTGATTTGGTCTTTAGTTAAGTCTGTATCTTCTTTTTTGTCTTTACCTTTTTCTTTATATCCGTTTGCAAACGCAGCTTTTCTTTGTGCGTCTGAAGCGAAGCCTTCATCTACAGATTTCTTTTTTGTTTCAGCTTTTTCTTTATCTCTTAATATCTTATGTGCAATACCAACTTGGAGAGGAACTTCACCTGTATCAGGATTTGGTTCAGGTTTGATTGCCTTATTCTTTTCGTTTTCTAATTTTGTTTTCAACATATGTATTTGGTCTTTTAAACCATCAATTGTATCTTTAGTCTTTTCTTTATTATCTTCTTTCTTGTCTTCTTTCTTACCAATTAAATCTTTTAATTTAATCTTACCACTATCTACTTCACCGTTTTCTGTTTCTTCTGTAAACTTAACAGGTGCAAGTACCGTGCCGTGTGTTTTAGGGTCAAGTACTACCATCATTTCTTGCCCTGGTGTTGTCTTCTTAAAGTCTTTTGAAATCTTTTTAAAGTTTGCTTTACTGATTTCTACAGGACCTTTACCTGTATATTTGTAATCTCTACCAGCAAGTACTGCTTCATCTAAACTTTCTGTCTTCAAGTGTGAACCAGCAGCCAACTGCATATCTAATATCTTTCTCATATTACCTTTTAATTGTATACCACCTGCAACATCTGAAACTTTAAGTCCGTGTTGTTTCGCAAGTGAAATCATATTTGATTTTTCTTTGTCGTCTCTAAAACCTTTGATAGTTCCAGTACCTTCTTTTAATTCGTCATCTTCTTTTGTAAGTATTCTAGTATCAGGAAAGTTTTTCATTACCGTATTGTGTATAGGTTCAACATCTTTTGCACTATCAATTCTAACTTCTGAACCAGATTTAGAAATTTCTCCACCACCTGTTTTACCTTTAAACATATTCGCAATCTTACTTGCTTCACCAGAGTTCTTTGCCATATACTCAACATATTCTGTATATTCTAAAATAACTTGGTCCCAAGATTTATTTTCAAATGCTGTTAGTTTAACACCTTTAGGTACTTTGATACCTTTTTGTATCATACGAGATACTGCCATAGCACTAATAAAAGGAATGTCTGCTTTGAAGAGTTTAGGTAGTTGAACATCTGCAATTCTATCAAAGATATTTCTTAATTGGTTTGCTCTCGCAAGTGAAATTCTTTTACCTGCAAGTCCAGCATATTCTTTTTTAAGTTTTGCAATTTGAGCGTCTGTAAACTCTAAAAGATTATCTTCTTTAATATCTTCTTCACCTAGAATTGTTTTGATAGTTGCTAGTGGCAACTTCATTTTCTTTGCAATGTCTTCGGCAGATTTACCCTGGTCAAAGAGAGTTGCGATAGTCTTCATTTTGCCTTCATCAATTTGAATATCATTTGCCCACACCTCTTCTAATGCGGCTCTCATTGATTGCGTATATCTTGTCATTTTATTCTCCTAAGATTCCTTTATTTCTATTATTAGTCTACCTTCACCTTTATGTACTCTATGAAATGTTTCCTTAGGTATGTTGAAAACATCTCCGACTTTCATAACGACTGGGAGTTGATTGTCCATTTGTAATTTCCAATTTACTCCTGCAATAATTCTTATCTCTCTATCTCTTTTATCTCTATGCCAAACTAAATTTTCTTCTTTGGCATCCTGACCGAAACTTCTTTGAAATGTATCTTGTTCAACAGCAGTTTCATCTGGTCGCATATCATAAAATTCCATCGTCACCTCCTACCAGTAAAAGTTTCCACCTCCCGATAGTCCTAATGACTTCGCATATCTCGGAAGATTACAAGCCCAATATGCGGCTTTTGTTCTATCTTTCTGTTGGTCACATCTGTGCCTAGCAGCAAAAGATTTTCTGGCTTCTTTGTCATTCAATTTGACTTTTAAACCAGTTGTGTCTCCCCAAGTTACCTTTTTAATCTTTTCACCGTCTCTTACAAAGACATAAAACTTTTTAGGTCCACCTTTTTTTGGTTTGTTTAAAGGTGGATTCTTTTCGTCTTCTTCTTGTATCGGACAATCTAAAGGTACTTTCATACCTTCGTATTCGGCAAATTCTCCGATATTAGTTTCTAACAATTTTACATCCCATTCACTATCGCATTGTAAAAGGCCTTCATTATATAAGTGTCTTGCTTCTCTAAACAAGGCATAAAACTCTTCGCTGTGTACTCTATAAATGTTTTCAGCAAGAGGTATGTTGTTCTCTATGTGATAATGTAAACTAGTAGTTATCTTGTTTGCGTAATCACTAAATCTTAACATACTCTTTAAAAGATTGTACTTTCAATCTTTCCTCCATTTTATTCACAGCTTCATCTAATTCTTTTTGATACTCTTCGCCGTATCGTTTCTTATATTTATCAATAGTCTCACTTGAAGAAGCCCATTTCTGTATATCTTCTGCATTAATTCTCTCTGGACTTTGTTCAGCACGCTCTTTTGCCGTTATAGGACGCTCTGGACTAGTCTCTCCAGGTGTCATATCTTTAGTATGATTAGCCCAATCTTTACCTATCTCATATGCTTCTTTACCATACATCTGGTGATACTTCTTCGTATGTACACTAGTTTTAGTCTTTGTGCCTTTGTCTCCTGGTGCAGCCTTATAATCTTTGTCTCCATCAGACTTCTTATATTTTTGTTTTGCAAAGTGAGCAGCTCTTTTCTCTTTCTCACCTTTCTTCATATCTTTGTAGTACTTCTTCGGTTGAGTACCTTTCTTATCTTTTACATCTTTATCTTGTGGTAATTTCTTACCATATTCTTCGTTGTTCATTTTGACTTCCGTTTCCGACACGGCTTCAAAACCATAATCAACATTTAAATTAATTTCGTGTAGTTTAGTCTCGTCTATGAAAGATTGTGGAACACAATTCCAAATCCAACATTTATGTAAGTTAGAATTATTATCTTCTAACACAATATAGTTCGTACTTCTACGAATTACTTTACCTGTAATTTCTTGTTCTTGGTCTTCAGCCATATCATTTATGTTAAATATTTGTTCACGGATATACAAGTCTCTCAATTGCCATTGAGTAAAGTTTTCAACACTTGTCATAGGTTTATATGTTCCTAAACCAGGACCATAACCAGCAGCCAAGTTCACACCTTTTCTAATTAGACCAAATAATTTTTCTTTGTCTCTAAATGTAGTTGGTAAACCTTTTTTGAAAGATACTAAATCACCTTTAGTGGCAGCGTCTCTCATTTTACTTGCTGACATTCCCATAGCGCCTTCAGCGTCTGGGTCTCTTTCGCCAGCAGATACGATATTGATTTTATCAAACTCGTAATTAGTTCCTCTTGCTTGTACACCGTTGTACTTTTTAAGTAGTGTTTCAAATTCTCTTACTCTATCTGAACCAACTACCATTGTTATTTCGTTTGCTTTGCCATTTAATTTATTAACAACTTCAATTGCTGTTCTAGCACCAGTAATTTGTTTTATCTTACTTGCGTGTCTAGGAAACATAGATTTCATAACTCTAATCTTGTCGTTAACTTTTAATGGATTTTTCTTTGGGTCTTGCGAACCACTTGGCACAATGAGATAATCATTAGCACCTACAGACGCCACTTTGTTAATTAACTTTTCGTGGCCTATCGTTGGTGGATTAAATCTACCAAATGTAAATGCTATATGTTTTTTAGGTGTGCCTACTGCTTCAGTTTTTAGACTATCTATTTCAGCGTCTGTTACCTCGCCGTCATCTAAAATCTTCTTGCACTTTTTATAGAAAGTAATGTAATGATATTTCTCTAACATCTTATAGATTACATTTTTAGGCAATCTATTTTTTATACCATACTTTCTGATTTCGTCTGGCGACATATCTTTGTCAAACGCACTTCGTCTATCTGCGTCAACTCCGTCACCAATTTTTATTATGTCCTCTATATCGTTTTCTATTTCTTCTAACTTACTTTCTATTCTACCTTGTAAGTTTTCTATATCATTAGGACCTAATTCTTGTAATTCGTCATAGTCAATAATGTCTCTTTTTAATTCACCTTTGACTACATCTATTTCTTGTACTTTCTTATTGAAGTCATCAATATAATCACTTACATTAAAAGTAAAATCATCTGGTCTTTTTACAAATACATTTCTAGTAATTGAAAATACTGCGTCTGCTTTCTTCTCTTGTGATTTATATGTTTCTTCGTCTGTTAAGAAATAATAGTTAATAGGATGTTTTGTGCCTGGTATTAATTTACCATTCACACTATTAGGATTCTTTGCACTTAAATATTTTTGTGAAAGATTAACTCTTTCATCTTCTCTTTTTTCTACTGGTACATCAAACAATACATTAATATCTAAATCTGCGTCATTTCTATATCTCTTTGTTAATATAGAACCGATTAAACCATACTTAATTACTGGATAATCTTTTGCAAATACTTTGATTTGGTCTTGTATTTGTTTTACTACACTTGGTTTTAATTTAGGATTGTTTGTATCTTCGTCATCAAATACACCTGGTGCATATGTTTTTCTAGGAATATCTATAATACTTTCCTGAATATTAACCATATTGATTAATTCCTGAGCAATTTTTACAGAAACTAAATGGTCAGATGGATAATGCCAACCTGCAACAACTCTACCATAACCACATTCATCAGCAAGTTCTATTAGATTATCTTTATGTTTAGGATATAATTTACCATAGTATTCTGCAAGTAGTCTACTTTGTAAACTATGACCAGATGGATACGCAGGAGTTTTCATAGTATCAGAAATTAATTCCATACTATCAAACTTCATATTCATTGCTTCTGCAAGTTCATATGGTCTTGGTCTTTGAAATTTGTTTTTATAAAATCTTACTACACCACTACCTGCTTTCTTCAACTCTTTAATATCTTTCATATCATATTCAAGGTTGTATTGCATTAGGTATTTTTCTATACCATAAAATGTTTCTTGGTCGTGGTTCTCTACACTTTTCTCAACTGCACTATTTCTTTCTTTAAATAGTTCAGTCATCATTTCCATTTCTCTTTTAGTTTCTGGACTATCGTTTTCTGTAGGTGGTGCTACATCTATTTTCTTCCAATCACCAACAATATTTTGTACAGGTTTAGGTTCTACTTTAGGGTGTGTTAAATCATTCAAGTCTTCTGCTACAGACTTGCACTTCTTCAATAATTCTTTTACATAGTCCATTCTATGTTTTTTTTGAAAATTATCTGGCATTTTTCTTTTTAGATAACTCGTTTTCTATCCATCTTTTTGCAACAAAATTCTGGACAGGTTTGTTAACTAAACCTCTAATTCGTGTGTATACTTTATTTAATGTATCTTCACTTGCGTTATTATTATCAACAACAATCATATTCTGACCACCAAATAAGTTTTGAAATCTACCGATATTACTTTGTACAATAGACCAACTTTTCTTTGCGATTTCAGGTGGCACGCTTCTTGTTCTTACTTTGTTTCTTGCTAATGCAACTTCTAGTGAAGTATTTACGAACATCATATAAGTATCGTAACCTAACATTCTTAACATACTTCTTTGTTTATTAATAATGTTATAGTCTCTACCAGTAGCGTCAATGACTAGACCTAATCTATTTCTAATATATAAGTCCATCTGGTCACCAGTAACCTGTTTTGCTCTCGCTCTTAATGGGTCTCTAGCGTCTGCTTCTTTATCAGGCATTTTCAATGAGAGACCTGCCTTTGTTAAATATTTTTCAAATCTTATATCGGAGTTTACTAACTTCAAACCCATACCTCCAGTTGTTCTATTGGTAACATATGATTTACCAGAACCTGGACCACCTGCAAGGAAGAACGCTTTGAATATACCTGGGTCGTAAACGCCTTCTTGTATTAGTGCTTTAAAAGTCTTCATACTTTATATAGAGTATACTTTAAAGTTAACTCTTCTCCTTTTTTAATATCTGTTAATGTTTGTACATAATATTTTCCATCAACTTCTATCTTTTGACAATTAGGTTTATCACTATGATTTAAGAAACCACCAAGTGGTGTTCTATATAATTCTCTTCCCATAGTTAAATGAGATATACCTAAATCTGTCATCTTATCAATCTTCTTTGTAGCGAATAAACCAAAACCTTCTATGGGCGATAATTTAATTGTAATATTATCTGGTAAAGGTCTATACTTATCGGTCATCTCCACTACCTTTAATTTTGTTTCTATTCTTTCTATCTTCTAATTTTTTTAAGTTTGCATTTGCAACATCTTCAAGTGTAATATCTAAATCTCTAGCGAGTGCTGATACATACCATAGTACATCACCTAGTTCTTTTTTCATATCTTCTTTAAATGTTTCACTTGCACCGTCTCTAATATTCTTCTTAACTTTTTCTGCGACTTCACCTGCTTCACCACATAATCCTAATGCAGGATAAGTTACCTTACTTGCAAGTGGATATATTGCTGTGTTGGCAGCGAGAGTTTGATATTCATTAAATTGCATTTTCTATCTCCTTAATAATGTCTTTCGCAATATCGCCAGGTTCTTTTCCTTCTGCTTTGACAGATATAAACCCAGGTCTTTTCCTAAAATGTTCAATGGCAGGTCCTGTCTCTTTTTTGTATAACTGGATTCTATCATTAATAATATCTGGCTTATCATCTTTTCTTCCTCTCTTTGTAAGTCTTCTAATCACTTCTTCTTTACTCACATCAAGGAATACAACAACATCATAAGCGATACCATTTTGTTCCATATCTCTTACTTGTTGCATATATCTAGGATAACCATCTAACACATAACCTTTTGAAGCGTCTTTCTCTTGTAATGCTTTCTTAACTAATTTTAATACCGTTTCGTTAGGTGCAAACTTACCTTGGTCTAATAAGTTCTTAATCTTTTGTCCTTCAGGACCACCTTTATCAATTTCTTTTCTTAATAAACCACCTGGGTAAATATGTTTGATACCGAAGTGTCTTATAATGTATTCACTATAAGTTGATTTACCACTTCCAGGACCACCCATTATGATAACTCTGGTTTGTTTTGCTTCATTTAAATAATTAAATAGATATTGTTTAAATGTGTCCATATTATCCTTTCACCCAATCTTTTGCAATAGTAAAGTTTGCTCTACTAAATTCTAATCTGTCTACAAGTTTAACTACATTACCAATCTTATCTGTTGCAACATAACCTTCAGGTGATGTTACCTTATAACCATTATCAGTTCTTAAAAAATGTCCGATTGATTGTATCTGTGCTAGTTTTTGTAGTACAATGTTTTTGCAATTCTGTAAGGTTACATATGTTGCAATTGCAAAATAAAGTGCTTGTTTATTTCTAGCAATAAATTTCATATTCTCTTCTTTTGCTTGTTTAAATTTTGCTTTACCTTTTTCTGTTTTTCTTGCGTCTATTTCTGCATTGATAAAATTCTCATAGTATGGACCGAAACCATCTACTAATGATTTAACACTTCCCATACCTTGTGTACCTCTTACGATACTATTGAAATAAGTTTTTAATTTAAAACCTACACTATTCGGGTCTCTACTATCAAACTGATTTAACATAGGACCTGCTTTAGATAAACTTCCTTGTGCCATTCTTAATTGTGCATTAAACTTGGCAACTTCTCCACGATTGAAACTGGCACTACCACTTGCGTCTTTATATTCTGCTGATGGTACCCATACACTACCACTTCTAATACCTTTAACATATCCATAGTTGGCATTTAGTTCAGACATCTTTGAACCTGTATATTGTGTATGGAACACTATGCCCATTCTAGCACGAGCAATCTTACGACCGACAGCACTAGCAACAGGCATAGCATATGTTATTGTGTTAGGAGTAAAGGTAATCATAGATTGTCCATCTATGTTTGCCACTTTCTTATCTTCATTGGTAAAGAGACAATCGCCTTGTACGATACCTCTAATACCCAATTTTTTTAATTCTCTCAATGCAACTTGTAATTTTGCACCGACACCACCTGGGTGATTTTTATTAATGTCTGCTGAAGTGTAATTGATTTTAGGAGTTTTATTGAATACAGATTTTGTGCCGACAAAGAATTTGCCGTTTTCAGGATTGATTCCACATACTATCGCAGGAGCACCGTCCCACTTAACGGTTACATTTACTCTATTGCTAACATTACCTGTTAACATTTTCTGCAAAGATTGTAAAAATGCTATTGCGTTTCTACCGCCTTTGGCTCCGTTATTAATAATTTCGTCTTCTAAATGCTCTAGGTGTGTGTTCGTACCTGAGCTAGAATATCCTTTAAAACTAAACATTTTTGTCCTTCATTTTTTCCATATACAAATAAACTATCCATCAATATAATACTCACTTCGTCTCTTATATTTATAAGTCTTATGACACCTTCACATAAAAAGATGATAAATCAGTACTAGAAGCTGCATATTTTATAATATCCGTACATACTTTATTTCTTTGTGTAGAGGTTGCCGACATCATTGTGTCTAAAAAGAGAAGGCACATATTCTTACTGAATATAAAACTACCACCTTTTTCTAAACATTGTTTGATAAATTGTTTTACATCTATTGGATTCTTCGCATACTTTTTATATAGGTAATACATATCATTTAACTTGACTTGATTACTAGGTGTTTCTCTCCAACCGTTCATTATGCCTTGTTGACCTATAGATTTTCGTATGTGTTTCTCACAATAGAAATTTAAATTACCACCACCGATTTTACCACCGGCAGCACTCAATCCTTTTATTTCTCCTTGCCAACTTGAAGTAGAATTAAATGCTCTAAACTGAACATTCGCTTGACCTATGTACATATACATATCAATTGACGAAAAGAAATCATTGTTTCTTCCAAATACAAATCTCTTAAATGGGTGTGATACTAACTTCACTCTATCAGGAGCATTGTATTCTTCTAACTTAACGGTACTACCTAATTTCTTTAGAGAGATACCTAATAAGAAAGTTCTAGGAGTATTCAATCTACCAGCCTTATCTAGTACTGCTTGATTTAATACACCCCAATCTTTTTTAAACTGCATTAATGGGTCTGCACCAGGACTCATTGTCGTCATCCATATATCACCTGGATTCCATTTGTCATCTGAAAAACTACCAGGAGCGGCAGGTGCTCTACCATCTTTTTGTGCCATTGCTTTATCTAATCGCACTACTTCTTTTTTGGCTGCATATACTTTTGACATAAAAGGACTACCTCTATGAAAGTATACTGCACCAGAAATCTTACTTGAATATTTTTTATAAACTACATTTGCACTTTTTATAAATGTACCACTTTCAATCCAATCAGATGGTACTCTATCTTTAAATGCTTTGTACGATACGGTTGCCTGAACATAACGAGCAGCCTTTGTAAAGTTCTCGTCTGTACAATGTTCTAATTTTATAGGTCCTCGTACTACATTAAATGCTAGTGAACAATAATAACATTGACCACTTTCGGTTACTGCGGTTACAGCTGCACCACCTCCAGAACCTCCACCACCTCCGAAGAGTGGTGACTTGTAAACTTTAGTAAGTGAGATTTCTTCTGTCTTATTACCTGTGTCTGATTTAACTTTAATCACACAAGGCCATTCACCTTTTTTAGATACTACAGATATACCTTCTAGTTTACGACCAGAAGAAGTAGCACCTTCTACAAATCTCTCTTTGTTCTTAATCATTAACTCAACAATATCAAACCTAGTTTTACCTGCATACTTACCACTTTTGGCACGGTAAGGTTGCCCTTGTCTGATAAAGTCGTCTTTCTTAAAAACTGCCATTTATATCTCCATAAAAGTTTATATAATGATTAATACTACTACATATTTATGGATTTGTCAAGCTGGCGACCTCGGCAGGACTTGAACCTGCAACATCCAGTTTAGAAGACTGGTGCTCTATCCAGTTGAGCTACGAGGCCAAGCTTGGTGCCACCGATAGGACTTGAACCTATAAGGCATATGCCGACGGATTTTAAGTCCGTTGTGTTTACCGATTTCACCACGGTGGCTATATCCTTTATGCTGTTTCTAGTATTTCTTGTGCAACCATATCAACGGCAGCTTGCCATAACTTCTGAGCGCCGTCCCAAGTCTTAAATCCATATTCATCTGCAAAGTCCATAGATGAAGAAGACATAACACCGTCCATAGGAATGGTATGGTTCTTTATGATTTTAGCGATTGTTTCTACTTTCGCTGTGTTGTAGATAAGACCTTGTTCGGTCTGTATTTGAATTTCTCCGTTGTCAGCAGACAAGAAGTTGATTTGGTCGTTTGTATTTTTAAGTGGGAAGTTCATAATTTAGTCCTTTTCTGTTTGATTATGTGTATACTATAACACGCATACAGCATAGTGTCAAGCAAAAAACGAGCAAAAAATAAATTATTTTGGATTTAATTCACAAAGAAAGTGTGGGATACCACCATTGACTTCCCATACACGGTGTTTATTTTGAAATCTAACTAATGCTCTGGCGTCTTTTTCAAAAAAGAAATCTTTTACTATTACATTGGTAGGTTTTTCTATAACTCTCCAGTAAATCTTTCCTCTTTTCTTTATCATTACTTTAGTGTAATGAAGTTTCTCGCCTTTCTCAAGCATTCTACTTTGTTTTTGTTTGATAGGTTTAGTTGATTTTTTAGGCATAACTTTAGACTTTAAAATCTGAAAACTTGTCGTAAGGGTCTGTTTCAGCAATATCTTTCTCCTGATTGGCGTCTACAATGTTTTGAGCTTTTTGTTCTACATCATACAATCTCATCTTACTTCTATCAACGCCGATAATAAAACTACGATTGATTGCTGGGTCACTATATCTGTTCTTCAATTGTTTTACTTTCATCTGATTAAGACTATCTAGTTCTTCACTAGACATCAAAGCAAACATAAAGTCAGCAGTTGCCGGTAGACCAAAACTTTCAGAAGTATCTTCCAGACCAATATCTGTAGATACAAAACCACTTCTAGTTGTTTGAGTGGCAGTAAATATAGGTAATTTAAATTCAACAGCAAGACCTCTTAACTCTTCGGCGATTGCTTTGATATAGAAATAAGATGATATATTACCACCTTTAAATCTACTTGAAGCACATATGTTAAGATAGTCAACCATCAATACATCAGGTTTAAAACTTTTCTTTAATGCAAGTTCATTTAATAATGCTTTGAAATGTCCACTATGAGCAGACGCTGTAGGATATTCTTTGACAATTAATGTACCAGGACTTCTCTTCTTTAACTTCTCAATTCTATCATCAAACATTTGTTTAGGTAAAGCGTGTAAGTCGTCTGTGGTTACATCTAATAAGTTTGCGTCAATTCTTTCAGCAATTCTTTCTTCTGCCATTTCTAAAGTAATGTATAATACATTCTTACCTTCAAGTAAACTAGAGGCGGCGAGGTGACACATAAACAAAGATTTACCTACACCTGTACCTGCAAGACAAACATTTAAAGTTTTCTGCGGAACACCGCCTTTAGTTATACGATTAAAATATTGTAAATCAAAAGGAAGTCTTAATTCTTTCCTGTGGTAATAATCAAATCTATCATCTGCATCCCCAATGTAATCGTGCCCAATATGATTATCAAAAGACACAGCAAGAGCTTCAGATAAAATTGAAGGAATGGCCTCTGGAGTTCTTTTCTGGTCTTTTCCATCCAAGATTTTAATGCCGTTAAGTACTGCATTGTTTACCGCCTTGTCTTTACAGAATTTCTCCGTAGTGTCAAACAACCATTGTATATCATTTTCTTGCGGAGTTAATCCGTTTATCGTTGTTCGTATAGCCTTAAACTCTTCCTCGTTTATATCTTTCCGATTGTTTAATTCTATAATCAAGGTCTCTTTTGTAGGAAGATTATTATATTTAGTTATAAATTCTTCAATTGAGGCAAATAAAATTTTATCACTTCTTGTACCAAAATATTCATCTTTAAGAAAAGGCAATACTTTTCTACTATACTCTTCATTGAATATTAAGTTTGTTAAGATTGTGTCTTCAAGTCTATTTGTCATCAAGGATTGTTCCATCATTTACTCTCTCTTCTAAAAGTTCTACTAATATATCTCCAATATACTGCAAAAATGCTTCTTTGTCAATATCCAAGTCCAGTTCTTCTGGTTTCTTTAATAGAGTCCATTCAAACTGCAAAGGCAACTTACCATCTGCGTTTTCTTCTTTCGCAAATTGTACCTTGCCATACTTGTATATGACATCTTTGTACTTACCTTCAACGATTTTTATACAACTAAAATCGTCTCCTGGTCTTTGTGCAAAGGTGTATCTTTTATCCGTAGAGGAATTTTCTTTTTGTTGCTTCATCTATCTTCTCTAATACTTCTTTTGTAAAATACTCTTCAGGATTTTCAATTATATTCTTACCGAATACTTTTTTACCATCAGGCGTTTCAATTCTAGTAGATACTTTTTTGAAGATACCTTCATCAACTGCAATATCTAATAGACCATAATATTTGTCAAGGCCTTTTTCATAAGTTAACATAACATCAATTTGTGCATTTTCTTTTGTCAACCTTGACTTGTAATTTTTACAATGAATAATATTACCGACAACTTCTGTGCCGTCTTTTACTTTTCTCTTACCAAGATAGATGATAGATGAGGCAGCATATTTAAGACCACTACCACCACCCATTTCTTTTTGAGGGAACATTGAACCAATAACATCATAGGTGTGATTGGTCATAATCATAGGAATGTTTGCTTTACCAAGTTTCAAAGTTAATACTCTAAATGTAGACTTCACAATTTGAGACCTTGTCATATCTCTAGTCTCTTTACCTTCTGCTGTGTCTTGCATTTCTTTTGTAGTAGATAACATACCTAAACTATCTAATACAAACATAATAGGTTTTCTTTTATCTTCTGGTTGTTCCAGATACTTGTCTACAACTTTGATTGCTTGAGCTCTAAATTCTTGTACGGTTGCTACAGGTACTACGACAAATCTTTTACTATCTACACCTCTATCTTCAATCATATTTTTAGATACGGCACTTTCACTTTCAAAGTAAATAACACCTGCGTCTTTATCACTATCTAAAAAATGTTTACAGATACCTAATGCAAAGAAAGTCTTTCCTGTTGCAGCCTCACCAGCGATTGCTGTAATTTTATTACCAGGCATACCACCATAGATAGTACCAGATAATAAGGCGTTTAATGAATAACAACCTGTATCAACAAAGTTTGATACATCACCAGCATCCACACCTTCACTTGCAAGTGTGGCATATTCGTTGCCAGTCTCTTTAATTATATCTTTTAAAAAATCACTCATAATTACTCCATATTATACTAATGTTGCTTATTTGTCAACAGCCTGTGCTTGTTTTGCTTTGAGAACAACTTTACGACCAGGCTTGTATACTTCGTTTTCTAATCGTAAGTTCTCATCTTGTGGTACCCAATCTTTCGGTGGGTCTTCATACTCTTCTGATGGTATCTTGTTCCACAAGTTTGTTCTAAACTCGTCTAATGAAACAGGTCCATCGTGGGATAATACTCTACCTTCAAAGCCTGCAACCATTTTGAACACTTGTTCTTTATTGTATGCAACTTTTCTTTGATAATCCCAGTATGGTTTTAAATCGTTATATTCTTTTTCTTTTATCATTCCTATCATAAAAAGTTTTCTAATGTACCTTTTCTACTAGAAGAGAAGAAATCATAATCTTTAGGACCGAAACACCAAACATTCTCAATATATTTCATTGCCATAAATTCGTTCAGTTCTTCTTTAGTTTTAAACTTAGCATTACCTTGAGGTCTTTGCATAATAACCATACCAATTTGACCTAAAAACTTTTCTCTATGACTATTTATCAATTCATCACTTGACCTGTATCTAACATTCTTAATCTTTGGATCCATAATGTTGACTAACATAAACTTTGATTTACTCATAGTCTTTTCTGCAACAGGTAAATAGAAGTCGTCTCTCCACTTCTCGTATTCGTTGAATTTAAACCACGATTGATTTTCTTCTTTCTCACCACCTTTATTATATTGTTCAGTACTAAAGTATGGTGGACTTGTAAAGGCACAATCTATATCTGGTAATTCATCATAAGGTAAATCTTCTGCACCACAATTATATATCTTAACTTTTTTATTAGGAAAGAATTTACTATACTCTTCAATCTGTTTCATATATTGTTTATATGTGTTAGGGTTTGGGTCGCAACCATAATATTCTTCTGCACTACTAGAAAAGAAACCTGCAAGTCTATCACCCCAACCACAAGAGGTATCTAATACCGTTCTTGCCTTTGTCATATCATATAAAGTTTTCGCAACAACAGGTTTAAATTGTGTTGCAATATATGTACCTAATCTAAATGCACTAATATAAGTACCTTCTTTTAAATGTCTTTCACTATTGATACCACGCCATATAGGACCTAGACAACGCCATACATCTTTTGCATTACCATTTTGCCATACATCTATAGGTGCTTTGAAACCATAACTACTACAATTTAATCTTAAATGTTGATGAAAATAATTAGATGATATATTATATGTACTAGGAGCGTCAATCAATCCTAGACCATACTTATCAAAACCATATTCGTAATCATCATACTTCTCAAATACTTTCTTTTCAATCTGTTCTTTAGGCGTACATATCTTTGAAGTATCAAACTTTGATAAGTCAATAATACTTTTTCTCATATCTTCATATGATATTTGTTTGAGAGGAAACTTTGGTCTTTCAGTAGCAATATATTCTGCTAGTAATTCTCTAAATTTTTCTTTACCTAGTTCTTCTGTCCATCTATCAAACTGGATAGTGTCCATAATAGGCAAACCATTTTCATCTGCGTAATCTTTAAGGTTTAGGGTCTTCATTATTCCACATTATTAGTAAACTTATTGGTATTAAAAATATAATTGTTAAGAGTAATATACTATAAAATATCGCCATTGTCAAGCCTCTATTTGATTTCCCCAGGCATCCCAACCTTCTCTTTTCTGTCTAGCAAAAAGTTCAATGTAAGGACCTGATAATAAATTTTCTATGTGTTGATACATAATATCTGGTTTTTTACTATGTCGTTCTCTATTTGATACGACTAATTGTGGTACTGATTTTGATTTTCTTTTAGGTTTACCTTTTGTTGCAAGTAAACACATTTCAGGATTACCTCTTGTCCAGTATCCTAAACCTGTGAAGAAACCTAATTTATTCTTATTTGTTTTTGCCCAAGTAAATCCTACCGTCTTGTATTGGAAACCCCAGGCGTCTATAACATCAAACGCTAAATCTAAACTATGGTCTACAACCCACATTAATAAAGTACAATTGTCATCTGCAATTTGTTTTACAGGTAAGTCTGTTATATCTTTAAGTTCTAATGTTTGATAATGCTGATTAGGATTTCTGTCATCACCTTTAGGACTAAATGATTTAAATGACCAAGGTGGGTCAGCATATATTACCTTATACTTTTTATTTACTGGAAAGTTTATACTCAAAGTTCTGCGTTTCCTTATTGATTGATATTTGTTTTGCACCATTACGAATATGAAAGTGTGTTGCCATAGGTGTAAGAGGTGATAATGTAATCACTCTTTCAATATGATTTTCTTTTGCATACTCTAATACTTTACTGATAATCTCTTTACCTGCACCTCTTTTACGAGACCATACCGTATATGCAATTGCAATTCGTTTCTCGTTCTTTAAGTCTGCAAGTTCAGACATCATATCTAATTCTTTTACATTTGATGGTATGTCATTTGTAAACGCAATACAAATTATACCTTCTATATTTTCTTCGTACTTTAATCCAAATATTTTTCTACCTTTAGAGATACGCCAACCTAATGTTAACTCTGGTCTTACAGGATCCTCCGATACATCTATGTCATCTAGTTCAACTAATTCGGTTCCTTTTAACCATCTGAAAAAGTCATCTGTCTTGTCTTTAAATAATTTCATATGTTAACTCATCAATAATATTTTAGTTAATATAACACATAATAAGAAAGTCGCCAAAGATATTCTAGTGTGTGCTATTCTTTCTCCTATCTGAAAACCTATCAGACATAACAACCAGATTGTAAATAAATCGTATGTCGTCATTATCCGAAGAAAGCCTCCAAACTTGCTTGAGGTTCTGCATTCCAACCTATCGCACCAAGTATAAATCTCATTGGGTCAAGGAAAGTCTTTTCAAATTGAACCTCATAATCTATATAGTCTTTCAGATTAAACTCTCTAGGTAATGTAGATAGATAAGCACATACATTAAACTTGAAAGGATTAGGTTCTTTCAACAATATAAATTTAATTTTATCACCTTCTTGTATCAAAGGATACTTCTGGTCTAGGTTTTGATTTTTTAAGTGCCAGTTATATATCAGACTACCTTTAATATGTATAGGTGTTCCTTTAATGAATATATCACTAGGACTAAAATACTTTCTTAAATTATTACAACTTCTAGGAAACGCAATCTGTTCAGGTTCATATTTCAAATACTCTTCTTTAAAGTTTGAAATATAATTATGTAATGCGTCTTCATCTTTGTTCATAATAATTCTGATTGCTTCTTTAATACCTTTTCTACAGACTTCTGGTGTTGAAGATTTAACTGCCTCAATACCCATAATCTTTAGTTTAGGTTCTTCATATCTAAAACCTTCTTCGTCTAACACATTCAACATATATCTTTTCTTGGCAGTCCAGATACCTTTGTCTGCGATAACTTCTCGTTTCATAACCATCTTTTGTTGAAACGCATTTGTGTAACCTGCAACTTCTTCAAAACATTTTTCAATAAATGGTTCTATCTTTTGTTTTGCAACTTTATCAACAAAGTTTAACTTCTGTTCTTTAGTCTTATCTTTACATACCTTTTCTACTAATCTATCTAAACAAAGGTAAATTGAATCCGTATCAGACGCAACAATATAATCTTTCTTACCTTTTGTTTGTAGTATGTCATTCATCAATTCATTTACTTTTTGTTCTACATACTGAATAATAAACTGCCCAGCAGTTGTAATCGCTGACGCTTGATTGACATTGTAAAATCTAAAATACTGATTACCGATTGCACCATAGGCACTATTCAAAGAAATCTTTTTCGCCCATTGAATATTATGACAACGAGATATTTCTTTCTCATAGATTGGGTCTTTTGTTTTTTGATATTCTTGTTTTGCTTTAAATTCTAATTGTTTGTAATGCACTCTATCATTGTACATACTTTCCATAATCTTCGGTAAGAAACCTTGACTATCTGTTTTAAACATTGCACCATTAGGTGTGATAGTTGCACCTTGTGTTTGTAAATGTGTAAGAGGTGTAGCGTGTTTCAATAACTTGTCTACAGATATACCATTAGGTTTAACACCAATCATCTTTTCAGGACTAATATTATACTGCATAATCAAGTGAGGATATAGTGAGTTAATATCAAAAGATACAATCCATTTATGTTGACCGACTTGTGGTGGTTTAACATATGCACCGACATATTTCTCTTCTTTAACATTATCAGTACGAGGTGGGATATGTATATTCTCTTTTAATAAATGATTGTAAATCAATGTATCCCAAAGTCTAACTTCTGAAAATACATCTGTATAATTAATCTTTGCCTCATAGGCCATTGTTAAGATAAGTTCAATCAATCTTAACTTATCTTCTAGTTGGTCAACGAGTTCAACATCTTTGATATTGTAATCAACAAAAGATTGAAAGTCATTCGTATACCATTCTCTAAAAGTATCGTATGGGTTATTATCTTTACCATCACTACCTAATTCTACCTTTGCGATATAATCAAGTTTATAACTTTCTTGTCTAGTCGGAATAAATTTTACATATAAGTCTAGGTAATCTAAATTAGATATACCCATAATCTTAAATATAGTTTGTTGTCTACCTCTTACGGTTAATTTCTCTTCTTCAATCAAACCCCAAGGCGATAACTTATTAATAACTTTGTCACCTACAAGTCTTTTAGTTCTATTACATAGATATGGTATATCAAAAAATTTAGTATTCCAACCTGTAATAACATCAGGATAATTCTTCATCCAGAATTTAAAAAACTCCATCAGTAATTGTTTTTCTGATTTACATTCTATATAGGTTACATTTTCTTGTTTTGCAAGATATGGTCTTGTACCCCAAGTAATAATTTGTTTGTTAGATTGATTTTTAATAGTCAAACATAGTATCTCTTCTGTCGGATTTTCTACATCAGGAAAACCACCATCAGCAGTTGTCTCAATATCAATAGTAAAGATTTTAATTAAGTTCTTATCAAACTCAATACTCTCTGGATATTCTTTACTGATATATTGAAAGTGCCATCTATCATTACCATACAACGGACTATTAGAAGTTGCATAGTTTCTTCTGAAATCTCTTGCTGACTTGATACTATCAAAGGTAATAGGTTTTAGATTGTTACCTTGTAAAGTTTTATGATTTGTATTCTCTTGTGTTTGTGCATATAGAGTTGGTCTAAATGCTACCTTCTCTTTAAATTCTTTGCCGTCTAGTATACCACGGACTAATAACTTACCTCTATGTTCAATTACATCTTTATAAAAATTCACTATACGGACTCCATACTTCTCAAATATATTTTTAAACCATTATGTTTTTTCTCTAACATAACATTACAACCTAATCTGGAATACATTCTATCATATTCCATATTTGTTTCTAATATTTCATTTTCTAAACTATTATACTCTACCCGACCCACTTTGTCAATGTCTTCTTTAATATTAATATGACAAGTTCCACAAGCAGTACACCCACCACAATCGCCTGGTATTTCATCAATTGATGGTTCAGCAAAAGTCCTCGCTGCCTCCATAATTGTATAACCTGGTGGTACTATAACTTCTTGTTTCTTTCCGTCTTTACTAATGAAATGAATTGTTATAGTATCCTTTGTTTGGACACTATCACTCATTAAGTTATTAAACCTGGTCCTTGAATTATTTTAGAAACTGATTGTTCATATGACGCAAGTAAATCCTGTTTAGGTTCTACTACCGTTATAATCTTATCGTCTTTAAAAGTTATTTCTTCTGTTTCAGCATATGGAATATATGTGAACATACCAAATTTAATTGCTTCGCCTGGTTTAGGCGCTGATGTTGGATAAATGATGTATGGTTGTTTGACTTTGACCTCACCGTTACCTTGACTAAAATCGCCAATGATATCCTCACCTGTAATTATTCTTACAATTTTTATATCTTTTTTCATAATATCTCCATTATATGTTAATTGTTAGTCTTTGTCAATAGGCTGTAATCTTTTTGATAGCACAAATGTTCTATTAGGATTAACAGACGCATTGAACATTCTGATTACTTCTCTATTAAGTAGTACATCGGAACCAGACCTTGGTCTTTGGTCAAGTCCGAATTCAATATCAGGATATGTGAAACCGTTAAAGGTAAGGTCAAGTAGTACCGTTGTTCTAACTTCTGATGGTTCATCACCTTCTGCGTTAGCACGAAAGACTTTTGATTCCCCGTATTTCGGTGCCGAATATGTCTTGCCGTTATACTTCCAAGTTACCTTTTTACCTTCTACTTTAATATTCTCAGCGTGCATTGAACAAGCGTGAGCACCGTTACCAGTGTCCATCTTCGCTCTCATTTTACCAATGTCGCCGACTTCTATTGTTTCTAACCAACCTACTTCAGCAATAGATTGTCTATCCCAATTCTTTCTATCAGATACCCACTTCATTAAATTCTTTACAAGTTGAGCACCTTTAATTGAACCTTTTGTTTCTGGATCCGAATAGAAGTCTTTATAGATATATCCTTCGTATTCTGCACCAGTTCCTGGTGAACCATTTACTTCTAATACATAAGGTTTGCCTTTATGTATGATATGGTCAACTCCACAAAGATATGCCTTTGACGCCCTGCTAGCACGGAGTATGACCTCTATTTCCTCGTCTTTTAACTTATATGGTACTGCTTCAGCACCTCTATGAGTATTAGTTCTAAAATCGTCTGAGCCTTGAATTCTTTTTGTACTTGCAAATATCTTGTTATCTACTACGAAAGTTCTAATATCAAAATCACTAGGCATAAATTCTTGTATTAGTAATTCTGCATTATGTTTCCACAATGCTTGAATAGTTGAAACTAGAGAATCATAACTCTCTACCTTTACAACTCCGATACCTTGTGTACCTGTTAGTGTTTTTAATATTACTGGAAACTTATCTACACCACCGATTAGTTCTAAAGCGTCATCTATGTTTTTCTCGTTAGATACAAACGCTGTCTTCGGTGTTGGTATACCAAACTTTTCAAATAATAAAGCAGTAGTCAATTTATTATTACAAGTTAACATTGCATTTCTTGTATTACACATAAATGAACCAGAGTTTTGAAAAGCAGAAACGATTGATAAACCACTTTCGTCTTCTACAGAACCTGCTCTAGTAATACAAACGGTATCTTTACCTATAAATGTATGTTCGTTATCTTTGCCGTCATAGTTATATACGGTCAAAGTATTCTTTTCTTCGTCTTTACCTGTGATAATAGCGTGTCTAGTTTCAATAACTACACACTTTAGATTTAATGTTTGGCAAGCTTCATCAATCAACTTAACCGTTAACTCTTTACTTTCTTTACCACCTACCTTTCTCTTTTTGAGATTAGGATTTGTCTTTGTGATAACTGCAATAGTTATTGGTTTGTTTTCTCTATCTAATGTTTGTTCAGATAGAAAGTCGCTGAATTGTTTTACTTGCATTATTTACCTTCATTTGAAACTTTGTCTTCGGTTTTATCGTCTAACTTCTTACCAATATTATACTTGGCAGAAAGATTCCATTCTTTCTTTTCTTTGAAAGGTAGCACTTTAATTTGTGATAGTGGTGCTTTGTTTTCAGCAGCCTCTGGTTTTACTATCGTAATTAAGTTCCAATCTGTTAGTAATACTGCAATAGTATTTCTACGCTGAATATCATTGTCTGTTAAGGTTGCTTTCTTACCATCTAAAGCAAATAGTTCTTTGAAGTGTACTATGTAATACTTGCCTTGTTTGTGTAATATGTGGCAACTTTGAAATAGTGTTTTGTCTTTACGACTAGCAACACCTATTCTTGTTAATGTCTCTCTTACTTTTAGGAAATCGTCAGGTTGCTTGATTGTGACCTCTAGCATATCTTCCGGTGACCATTTTACATTGTCTGTCATTTTCTTTTTCTCCCACCCTTATTCAAGGATTTTTTTATATGTTCAATATCGTTTTTAGTCAATATGCTTAGAGCGGTTTTAGCTTTCTCATTACTATAGCCATAATACTCTTTTACATACTCTATATCTTTAAGCTTTTCTGCTTTCATCCATTTCGCAAAACGCTTTTTCTTTCTTACTATATTTAGTAAAAATTGATATTGCATATTATTGGGAAGAAAATGATACCCATTCATTTCGTTGGCAGCGATTAAGGTATCGTAATGGTATGATAAACACTTGTTTACAATAAACGCAGGATACTTCTTTTCCCAGGTTATATCGTCTGTATTCATCACATCCTGTTTAGTAAAATTAATACTATTCAGGTAATCTTTGAGTTCGTAAGCCATTATTTAAACTTACAATTTGCCATTATCTCGGTAAGACAAGCGACCATATTGATTTCTTGGTCTGCGACAAAAGCCGCCTTGTACTGATAACCTGCAATAACTAAAACTGCCTGTGGGATAGATTTAGGGTCAAGGTTCTTCTGTAATACTTCGTAAATATTACGGAACATACTTGTAGGTTCTTTATCTATATTCTGAATAACCCACTTTCGCATATCATTAAATCTTTTTTCTTTTAATGTAGCGACTAGTTCTTTGTTATTTGCTTCTGATAATGTAAATAATATACCACTATCAATCTTACCTCTAACTGAATATCTTTGAAGTTCGTTGATAGTTCTTCTGAAATCAGGAAAATACTTGATAATTAATTCTGCCAAAACTTTCTTATCATATGGTATATTCTCATCATTCAGTACATTACCTAGTCTTAACATCATAGCGTCAGCACACTTCTTCTTCTGCCCATTGACAATTTTGAAGTCTACTACCGTACAACGACTATGTAATGCTGGTATGATTTTGTTTTTGAAATTACAAGTGAAGATAAATCTACAATTCTTGTAAAAAGTTTCTATAAAGTTTCTCAAAGCAGGTTGAACACTATCAGCATTCATATAATCTGCTTCATCAACAATCACAACTTTATGATTAGCGTCTTCTGTTAAAGACACCGTACTAGCGAATTGTTGAATTTTAGTTCTTAATGTATCAATTTGTCTACCTTCGTCTGACCCATTGATAATCATATAATCACATTTTAACTCTTCACACAAGGCACGAGCAACCGTTGTCTTACCTGTACCTGCTGTACCTGATAAGAGTAGATTACTAATCTCGCCTTGTTTTAAAAAGTTTTGAAAAGTTGATTTTATATCTTCTGGTAAGATACACTCTTCAATTGTTTTCGGTCGGTATTTCTCAACCCACAAAAAGTCTGCCATAATATATACCTCATAATTTAATTTAAGTCAATGCAATAATAGCCACTACTGCAATGAATATAATAAACGCCCAAGTGTCAAGTTTATATTTCTCAACAAATTTATAGTGTTTATTAGAATTCACTTTCAGGCTCTAATGCAATCCAGTATTGTACTGGTCTAGTTCTATTAACAAAATGTGAAATCTTTTGTTTTGAGATTGCAACATCATAATCATCTGTTAACATTTTAAAGTTTTCTGCTTTGAAAAATGCCTTAAATGTTTTGTCAGTAGTACCAACTTGGATATCAAACTTGTTAGAAGCTTTGTTCTTTCTATCTTCTGCAACAAGTGTCATATTCTTACCATCACCAATAACTGATATGTCAGGTAAGTTAAGAGTAACCACACCTTTCATAAGTCTTTCCATATCTGCTTTCTTAAATACAAAAGAAACTTCTGTATCAGGCATTGATATAGTTTTGGTAGGTGCAACGATAACAGATTCATCAGCGAAAGTATATTTACTTGCTGACCTTCCGTCTTTACCAGAGATTCCTACACTAGAACCACCATTGAATTTTAAGTTAGGTTGTTCAAATAAATCAACCGTTCTTAAAAACTCTGGTAAGTCATAGATAGCAAACTGCTGTTCAAAGTCTTCTTTAATATCTGCTGTTGCCAAAATATTCTTCATAGTAGAAATTGTATTTAATTTCTTACCTGGTTTAATTAAAATATTTTGATTAATGTTTGCAAAGTTTTTTAACAATGCAAGTGTATCGTTTGATAAGTTCATCATATATTCTCCTTCATTAAATTATAAACATTATATATCATAGGGTCGTCTTTGTCAATAGCCTACTCACTATGTCGTAAGTAGTCTAACATTTTTTCAGGTGTTGATTCCACATATGGGTCATCATCTGTTCCTTCATTATTGATACCTGGTTCTTGGAACCATTTCTCAACAACTCCGTCATTGATAACTGCCATATATCTCCAACTTCTATTACCGAAACCTAAATGGTTTTTACCAATTAGCATTCCCATAAATCTTGTAAAGTTACCTGAACCATCTGGTATCATTTTTACTTTATTGATACCCATATGATTTGCCCAAGCATTCATTACATAACTATCGTTTACTGAAATACAATAAACTTCGTCTACTGAAAATTTTGTGATTGTATCATATTGTTCTTCAAACCCTGGTAGTTGTTGTGAAGAACAAGTAGGTGTAAAAGCACCTGGTAAACTGAATAACACAACTCTCTTACCTTTGAAGTAATCGTCCGTTGTTTTATTCAGCCATTGACCGCCGATAGCACAACCGCCATCTGTTTCAATTTCGTCACCTTCTCTAGTTCTAAAAGTGACCTTTGGTATTATCATTCCATTTTGCATAATTATCCTTATGTGTTAATTCAATTCAGTTAATATAACATAATTTGAGAAACAAGTCAATAGGCGATGGTTGAATTCTATCTGGCGCTTCCCATCGCCTATATCCTATTCTCCTGTCTGTGTTGTTATAACCAAATATGTGTGAATCTTATTCAACCACTATTTGATTTTGATTGTTCTAGGTTTCTTACTATCTGGAACAATCTTCTCTAAACTGACTTTTAAAAGTCCGTCTTTGAGTTCGGCACCTTTGATTTCTACATCATCAGCGATTGTGAAAGACCTACTAAAATGTCTTTTCGCAATACCTTTGTGTATAACCTCAGGACCTTTTTTACTATCTTCGTCTTTATGTAAAGATTTGATAGATAAAACACTATCGGCATAATCAACAGATACATCTGCTTTTGAGTATCCTGCTAATGCCAACTCTATGTCGTAAGTAAAGTCTCCAGTCTTTACGATATTGTAAGGTGGAAAGTTAGGGACTCTATTACCGAAGTCTGTAGTATCTAACATAGTTTCAAAACTATTAAATACATCATCAAACCCTACGGTCATAGGTCTTAAATTGTTAAAAAATGAAATTGCTCTGTGATTGGTCATTGTAACCTCCTATTGTTAAGCAAAGTTAATGTTTAGAGAACCCATTATGGCGTTCTCATAGTTATTTATATAATCATTATATCTCATTTGTCAAGCCTCAATATGTAAAAAAGTGGCAGTTTCTTTAAAGAGTATACTGCCAAAACTCTCAGCGCTTTAGGTTCTTTTTTTAAGAGAAGAACCACAGGGACACCCCAAAAAAACTCTAGCGACACCGTATTTAATACTCTATCTGTATTGGGTAATTACGGCACCCTTTGTCCTCATTAGGTCTTACGAATTGCCTAACATATTATATATACACTCTCATAAGAGAGGAGGACAAATTCTTTAATATCCTCTTTGTGCTTTTAGTTTTTTCTGCTTTTTCATCCACGCTCTAGTGTTTTCTTTCTTTTTACGGATTTTCTTATCACTAGGTTTCTCATAGTATTGTCGTTGACGCAGCTCTTTAACTAAACCTTCTTTAGCAACTTTTTTCTTAAGCACTCTCATTGCTTGTTCCAAGTTACCATTACGAACGGTTACTAGTATACCCACTTATATTACCTCCTTCATCTTTTCATACTCTATTTCTAAATCCCACTTGGCATATACATCACCACTTGGTACAACTGATATGACACCTGGTTGTTTTTTAAAGTAATTCACAATTACATTCTCACCAACGGTACCTTTTTTACCCATAACATTTGTATCTATTTTATTTTTGTTATCTCTATATACCGTATCTGCCACATTAGAAGAGTATTTAGAAGTACCCATATGTCGTAGGTGTTCTAATTCAGTTTTATCGGTAATCTGACCTGTCTTCTTCAACCAACCTTTAGTACCTTGATGGTTGATAGGTATGTTTACCCAAGGGTCTCTAGTATCAAACCCTCTCTTAAATCCGTTCTTACTCATTTTATTCATAAGCATTTCATTATTAGGAAAGTACTTACCCATATCTTCTGTTAACCATTTGTATAAGTCTTTTGAGTTGGCACGAATAATCTCACCTTCTCGTCTATGACCTATTGTAGGTGGTAAATTATAATCTCCTGTACCTACAAAATAACAAAACCTGGTCTGTAATAAATTTTGTATCTGACTATCTTTCATAGGAAAGGCAACAATCTCATAACCTTGATTTAAACTATATCGTAAAGTTTGAGTTTTCACTTGTACTTTAAATTTCATACTCATCATTTAACACTCCTTTTATGTGTTTCAAAATTATTAACAAAAACTCTAATCAATCTGGAAACATCAACCGTCTCTTCTCTTAATGTTTTCGGATTGGTAAATATAACTCTACTCTCATTAACTTTTAATTTGTTTTTATCATCAACTACAACAGCGTCATCTGTATTCTTACGCCAATCGTGTGAGCTATATCCTAATACATCTGTACTCATTTTTTACCTTTATCGTTGTCTTCACTAGACATCAATAGAATAACATAATGGATTGCTTTTAACAAATCCTTTCTATTTCTACCTGCCTTCTTACCATATCTACACAAATATTTAATTGCATTTGCCTGGCAAAAGTCTTTATCTATATTCAAGTGCCTTAACATATCTTGGACTTGAAAACCATCTTTTGTAGTACTATAGTGTTCACCATATGTACCTTCAACATAAGATTTAATTTCTTTAATTATTTTATCTTCATTATATTTCATAGTTATCCTTCATATTTATTTTAGTGTGAAAAAGTGGAGAGAGGCCACTACACCTCTCTCCAAGGACCACACTATGGATAGATTTTTTAGACAAGGTCTTCCTCGTCATCTTCCTCACTATCATTGGACATCATTTGTTCCTTTAGAGCTTCGTCTTTCTGCTCTTGAGCAATACTTTCAGCAGTTGCCCCGGCGTCTACTTTACTATAAAGGTCAACAAAAGAAGCTTTTGTATCGTTATCAAATCTGTTAGTACACAATTCAATAGCCTTCATCTTATTTCCAAAGATTGAATATGCTTGAACAATGTGGACTAATCTTCTTGTTGATATAATCTCATCAACCCCACCGTCAAAGTAGGTTTTTCTGATTACATCAGCCCAAGTAGATAACTTCTCAACATACTTTTCATCTTTCTTACCAGTAGCGGCAAGAGTATTGTTAAGTATCTTCTGTTCAGTTTTAGCAGCAGGATACTGCTGTTCAAAGGTTACAGGAAATCTTTCTAGGAAAGCTTCGTTCAGTATGTTAGTACCGATAAACTTACCATCATCACTTCCTTGACCTTTAGTGTTGGCAGTAGCGACTACATTGAAACCAATATTTGGTTTAACGAATTTGTTAATCTTCTTAACATAAACTCCGTTACCTTCAAGGATTGGTTGTAGACACATAATCTTATTAGAAGCAAGGTCAACTTCATCAAGTAAAAGGATTGCACCTCTTTCCATTGCTTCAATAACAGGACCATTTTGCCAAACGGTTTGACCGTCTCTTAATCTGTATCCTCCGAGTAAATCATCTTCATCGGTCTCAATTGTAATGTTAACTCTTATCAGTTCTCTTTTTGCTTCGGCAGCAGCCTGAACAACTGAAAAAGTCTTACCGTTACCAGAAAGACCAGTAATGAATATCGGATAAAATTGTTTTGATTTTATGATATTTCTAACATCAGGATGATTTCCAAATGAAACAAAAGTCTCATCTTTTTTAGGAACAAGATTGTCAACTAGTGAAGATACAACATATGCAGCTTCTGATTTAGTATCAGTAGCAACAACCTTTTGAGTATCATCAGCAGGTACCTTCTTATCATCATTTAAGATATTAGGAATAACTTTAGCAGTAGAAGTAATCTCACCGTTCATCGGGATTTTGTATTGACCTCTACCAACTCTTAAATCTGGATTTCTTACCAACCATTGTGGTTTGAAATTCATTCCAAGAGATTTAGATACTGACAATAATTCAGCATTATCTAAAGTATCTTTATTAGGGTACAACTTTGAACAAGCATTTACGAATTCAAGTTGTTTATCATTTAGTTTCAACATAGTGTTTTGTCCTTTCTTCATTTTATACATACATAATACCACACTTTTTAGCATATGTCAAGCAAAAAGTGAGCATTTTTTCATTTTTTTTCATCATATTTTTCAACGATTTCTCCCCCATTAGGCAACCTGTCTGATAAATTTACTTAACAGCACTCTGGATACCGTTCTGGATTTCATTGATTTGGTGAATATTCTCTTAATATCACCTTTCTTAGCGTCTTCTTTTAACTCATTAAGGTTAGCATTTTGTACTGACATATCCTTACCATTAATAAGATAAAATTCATTATATCCTTCTTGCATTGTAGAACAAGATTTATTCTTACTAAACTCTTTTTTCAAAGTCATAATCTTTTGTTCTCTCAAAGCATAGTCTCTAATATGGTCAACTCCAAGGTATCTTTCAAACTCCCAACTTCTTCTAGTTTTAACAATGAAGAAACCGATAGTTGTAATACTGAATTTCTTTTTAAGTCCTTGAAGTAATAAAGCAGTTGTATTACCTTTTGATTGAATATACTTTGTACCAATCTTTAATAATGCTTTCTTACCATAACCGTCTCTTTTAATTCCAAGACCTTCTTCACAAGTTTTGTAAGTAGACTTGTTATCATTATTAGAGTGACCATCTGTCAAAGTAATTAATGACATTTTGTCAACTTGATATTTTTGTTTGAACACTGGTATAACTTTATACATTGTAGCAAGTGCTTCGTTCAAAGGTGTTGAACATAAGTGAAAAGCAGATGGTGGATAAAGATACTCAATATACTCACCGTCTCTAGTCCATCTTCTTCCGTCATTGTAGTATTTTGAATATGACCACAAGAACATTAGAGATTGTTCAAGTTCACCTTTTTTCATAGTGTGGTTTGCAACTTCAACTAAATTAAAATCATCAAAATGAGCGTCACCTGCTTTGTATTTAAATGACTTCATTAGTTTTCTTCTTTCTCTCATAGTAGACCATCTGTCTCTACCGTATGTTTGCTCTTCTGAAAAGTCAATCTTATCTGAAAAGAAATATACTTTGAAAGGTATATTAATTTGTTTTACGAACCAAACTAACTGACATAATTGTTCAGTTGTTTTATCAATTACATTTGCCATACTACCTGACCAATCAAGTAATAAAATCATACCGTGGTTTTTAGCGTCAGGAATAACAGACATTCTTTTGAAAATGTCTTCTGAAAATTTGTAGTCTTTTAATTTCAATGGGTCAATGATACCAGTTTTATCAGTAGTCATTCTTTTATAACCATCAGCAGACTTCTTCATTTCAAATTCTTTTACAAGATACTGAATAGTCTTTTTACTATCTCTATGGAAAGTTTTAAATCTTGCCATATTGTCAACATAAGTTGATTTATACTGATTAGCATTTTTGATGTTTTCTTTTAACCATTTTTTAGGAGAAACAATAATATCATCTAAATTTGCTTCTGGTAAATTCATATATGAATAACCTCTATGTTCAGTATTCACATAATCTTTTTGAGTATTCTCTTCAGCCTTTTCAGTAGTAATAGACTTCAAAGGCATATTAATCTTTTTATCAGCACCGGCACCGTCAGGATTACCAGACACCTTTTCTATATCAGCAGATTTATCTTCTTCTTTTCCGTCTTCTGATTTATTGTTTCCTTCTCCGTTTTTTTCTTCGGAGTTTTCAGATTGTTCTGGTTTGTTTTGTGTATCTTCTCCACTCTCCGTCTGTTCCTCGTTAGATTGGTCAGACGATTGAGGTTGCGAATTAGAGGATTGATTATCATTTTTTTCTTCTTCGTCCTTTTCTTCTTTTTCACCATACATTAAAGTCAAAGGATGACTATCAAAGTCTGGTAACTTTTGTAATTTTTCGTTTTCTTTTTTCTGAAAGTCAGCAATCTTTTTTGCAAGTTCAACAACATCTTCAAAGGTAACAACTTTCTCAACTTCATTGAACCATAACTTTTCAACATTGTTTAAATTAAATGGTAATGTTTCAGAAGACTTATAGAATAGGTTGATTTTATCAATCAACATTAATTCAGTATCTAAATCTTTATCATTACAACCAAAGAAGTTATCTGACCACAAGATTTTGAAACCGTCTTTATAGTCTTGTACTACACCAGGATATTGTTTTTTGATTATCTTATCAATTCTGCAATCTTCTAGGACATTAATATAATCTCTTAATTCTTTATTCACAACTACAGAAGTCTGCCATTCTTTAGTTGGTGTATGTAAAGCGTGAGCAACTTCGTGTGCAATCAACATATCATATACAGCACCTTCAGGTTTTTTGAAAACTGGTATTGTAAGTATCCTGTCTTCTAAATTAAAAGAAGCAGTTTTTACATTGTCGTGTTGTACTTGTAGATTTTCTGTAGCAAGTAATTTTGCTAATGATGACTTCTGGTCAAAATTGATAGTTGATTTATTCATAATGTTAGTGTCCTTTTTCATTTATACATACATAATACCATAGACCAATACATATGTCAAGCACTTTCCGAGCATTTTTTAAATTTTTTTTAGCGTGTAAATATGAGGGTTTTTGATATATCTGTACTAATCTGCCCTAAATCTTAAAAAAACGAGGGGCTAGGAGGGCGGAGGAGAGGGTTTCCGGTAGTCCCGTGTATGTTTGTATGTCGGGATTTTAGGGTTTTCTTAATATAAACACTGGTTCGTATTTAGCGCCACTCTCTTGTGAAGACAACTGCAACTTGTATGTATCAGTATGTTCAAAGCCTTCCTCAACTGCGATTCGCACCGTATCGTCTTCAAAAGTTTTATGTGATTTAATGTTCGCTACATTAAGTCCCATATACTTACCTGGTTTCAAACCAGTAAAAACATTCTGTATAGTCTTTCGTAAGAAGCCATTATTCCAGTCTTCATTAGTACTAAAGTTTTTAAATGATTGTTCAGCGTCATCTGAATATTGTTCCCAATTGAAATAAGGTGGACTTGTAAATGCAAAGTCTAAACTATTTTCTTTAGGTATAAAAGTTTCACTTCCTTGTTTATTTAAGAAGTAATGTCTATTAGGTCTACCGTGGTCTTCTTTAATCTCACATAGTCCTTTAAATGTTAATGTTGCTGGGTCAGTACCTACATAATTAATATCTGATATAATCGCACCTAATATACGACCACCATAACCCATTGACATATCCCAGACTAGTTCGCCTGGTTTCATAAAATTCTGATATAAACAAGCAGCTGCTGTAGGTCTAAAATTAGATACACATTGAGTTCCTGTATATCTTCTTAATAGACTTCTCATTGTACTTTCTGCTTTGTGTTTCGCTTCTTCTGACCTGTATGTTGTTAGACCTTCTTTAAACATATCTTCTACATTCTTTGTCTTTGAAGCAGGTTTTAAATCACTTACTGAATACTTACCAAAGAAAGAACCAGTTAATAGTTTTTTGATACCTTTCTTAAAGTGTTCTTCATCTTCATATATCTCCATAGGAGTTCTCATCTTACCACATCTGATACCAAAACTATGTGGCATATAAGACCAAGCAAGTGATAGACCTTCTTGGTGTGGTTTAATTACATTATCTTTAGTTAATAAATCTTTACAATTAACAGCCTGTAGTTTCGCCATCTTTTCTTTTCGCCAAGTTGGGTCTGTATTGTAGTAAGGAAAACCTCTTTCTTGCCAGAATTTATAGACTTCGTTTATATTCTCTTCTAGTTCAACTTCATCTGTTGCAACACCTTTTAGATTTCCTTTGCTAGTAATGTTCTCTTCGCCTTTAACTTCTACGCCTTGGGCAGACATTATATCTTCTAAACTAGCACTACCTTTTACATCTGTTAATTTTTTCATTTATTGACCACTCATATCTGATTTACCAGTACCTTTACCAGGTTCATTTACAGGCACACTATCTGAATATGTAACCGTGTTGCCATCATATGCTTCCTGTTTTCTGATACTTGTTAAGTCTGGCATAGGCGCTGTGCCTTTATCTTTACCACTCTCAACTTCTTGTTTATTATATCTAGGTTTCTTTGACTTGTCTAAACTTCCGACATCTAATGGAAACCCAGGTCTTAACTTCTCTACTTTACCGCCTCTTTTTAAAAAGTCTTCTATGCTCTCTTTTTTCATAAGTATTTCTTTTTGTACCACTTGTAAAATCTTTTATCAGTAAAGTATTCTGCAATAGCACTAGCAGGTACTTGGTCACTTCTTATACAATCTGCTACATCCTGATAATCTGTTCTATCTACTTTGTGTTGTGTTTTCATTTTCATCTTACTTAATGTTATTAGTGTTCTTCTTCTTTTTTCCTTCTCGCAATATTCTGCCATAGTTCGGCCACCCAAACTTATCAGGACTCTCGCCTACATAACGCCAACGAATTACACCTGTGTTCGGATTCCTTTCGTATATTTTTTCTTTTTTATTCATAATAGACATTCTATACTACTTTCCCAAACTTGTCAAGCAGGTCTAAACGATTAAAGTAAGATTTATCAAAAACCTCTTTATCTAGTTCAATACCTATATATCGTCTTCTCATTTCTTTTGCAATCCAAGGTACTATTCCACTACCTGCAAATGGGTCAAATACTATTTGATTCTCTTTTGATAGATAATCAACCACAAGTTTAATAAAGTTATCGTTCCATACATAGAGATTAAAAGGACCTTTTACATTTCCTAATCTCTTTGTATCATATACTAATATGTTCTTTAACCAATCACCACTTCTTTTGATTGTACCTTTTTTAGTAAATACAAGTGTGTGTTGATAGTTGAAGTAATACATATCTCTTTTATCAACAGGATGATTTCTTACCATAATCTTATAATCTTTCAATGCAAAACCATTTCTTAACATTGCATTGTAATATGTTATATGATTAGGTAATATCTCTCCGTTAATCTTTCTATCTGTTTGCGATATAACTACGAAGCCTTCATCTTTCGTAATTCTTGCCATCTGGTCGCAACTTCTATTTTGAAACTCTTGGTATTGTTCTATGTCTTTGCCCCACGGACCTTGTGATATATCAGGTAGACTTGTAAATGTTAAGTCAATACTTCTATCTGGTACTTTAGGAAATATATCAAAAGCGTCACCGTGATGAAACTTATTAATTACATCTTTCATTTTTTAATCTCCGGTATATAGTATGCAAAGTGTATCAATCTTCTATTCCCACTTCCGTTGTTTGCTCTATGTTCAAATTGAGGTGATTGATTTAACCAGACAAATTGTCCTGGTCTACAGAATATTCTACACTTACTTACACCATATGGTGTGCCATCTTTATCTAAAATGTCTTCACCTGCAATCTCAATATAGTTTTCATTCATATCGTTACCTTCATCTAGGTATACTAATATGTTTGAATTGAATTTATCTCCTGCAACAAAGTCATTGTGAAATTCATTATTCTCTTTGGTTACTCCGTTCCATAAACCAGGTTCTTCTGTAAGTTCAAATTTAGGATATGTTTCAGATATAACTTCTTCTAGTTGTTCTTGTACTTTCTTAATCTCTTGTTTTACATTATCAGGTAGTTTTAAGTCTTCAGGATTGTAGTCAATATTAGGAAACTTTATATCATCAAATAGTTGTACATTTATATCTACATCACCAGTATAGAAACCATCTTTAAAGAAAGTTGTCATATCGTATTTCATTGTATACCTCCAGTTATATCGTGTACTTCGTTTTGATTTAATCTTCTACCGACACACCAGAAGACATTTGTACCTTGATAAATGTTTATGTTCTCACACATCCATTTATGTGCTTTTGCTTCGTATAAGTCATCTAACATAAATGATTTTTCTGCTGGATAGTACTCTTCTGAATCCGTGTAGTTAGGATTTGTTATTGTAGTTTTCAGAGGAGTACTATAACTTGTTTTTGGTGTGTGAAATTCAAAAGGATAATCATTGTGTTCTAATCCAAAATAACTTCTTATATTCTTTGTTCTATCAGGTCCTACACCGACACCGATAACTCTTTTTACTTTCTTATTATACTTCTTTAATCCATACATAACAGCAGACATCTGAATACCTACACCACAACTCATAACTAAATTGTCTATTTCATCTGGTAGATTTTGCACTTGTTCGCCATTTGTTTCTAACATTAATTCAGGTTCTTCCATAATCCATTTATCAAAAGAAGTATAGAAATATTTTTCTTTTTCTATAATATCTTTAGTTCTCTTTGCAAGTACACTATTAATACCGTGTCCTGCAACTATTCTTATCTCGCCACCATAGTATTGTGCAAGGTGCATTATATGGCGTTTCTGTAATGTTTCAGGTTTAGTACCACCAACTGCAAATACAGATTTAAAACCATACTCTTTCGCAACTCTACTGATAACACTAGCGGTAGGACTATGTACTGAAACAGATTGTATAACTCCGTTATTGTGTTCATTTCTTATCTTATCTTTATACTTTTCAAACAAGGCAATTGTCTGTCGCATTTTACCACCATTGACATCTCCATATGGTGCAAACAAATCGTCTCGTTTGTAATATATATTATCGTATTTTTCTATGGGCGTCAGCATTAAATAAACTTCTCACTTTATCATTAGCAACTACATCAATAACTAAATGTGTTCTCCAGTCTTCACCATTGTTAATTGCCATATGTGGTTTTCTAATATCTAGGTACCAGCAACTTCCTTCTTCCATATTAGTCATTACTTTAGAACCTGATATAGACCAACTTGTAAACTCTACATCTGGATTTGTTTTGATAGGTATATGTATTCTCATTAATCTACCATCTGCAATTCCTAGGTCTGGGTCTACTTGGTCTGTATGTCTTTGTAATTCTCCACCACCTGGTTTCAAATTCATAAATCTAACTCTATGTATTTCTGTTTCAAATACATCTAATATCTTTTCTACTAAAGGAAACTTCTGTCTCCAGTCTGTATCTTGTAATTCAAAATGTTCATCTTTGTTTTCTTCTTTCCACTTCTTATTCATTTCTACAGGTTTTGTAATAAACTTATAGTCTGGTTTATAACCTCTTAATGAGATTGCACTCCAAGACTTTGCTTTATTGTAGTTTGAATAGTGATTAGTAAACTCAACTTCCATTTCGTGTAGTTGTTTTGCAAGTTGTGTTGTAATATCTTTAAATGATACATTCATAGGTTTCAATGTATAGTTCTCATAGACAGGTACTTTAGGGTGTTGTCTATCTTCTAATACATTACCAGCGTGTCTAAAATAAACACCTATAATATCTGCAACTGAATTATACTTCGTACCGACTTTTTCAAATCCTGTTTCTGTTGCAATATGTTTATCAGGTCCACTCTCTTCGTTAATAAACAACCACACATTGTTATTAATGTATTGAGCGTCTTCCATTAATGTAGTGATAATATTTCTTTTATCAAATTCGTCTGTATAACCTAAATGTTTAATATGAATATCGCCAGGTAGTTTAGTACCGATTAGTACACCTGGGAACATAAAGATGTTTGATTTTACTTTTACTTTTGAGAAGTGTATTAAACCTTTGCCTAGAAGTTGTATCTCGTCTTTTGACAAGGCGTCTGCTATATTATTCTTTTTAAACTTGCTCATTTCGTGCTGAGCATATTCGTTGTAAGAATTAAATCTCTTTTCTAAATCTTTTAAATAACTTAACTCAAATCCTTTTTGCCAGGGTTTGATATTTTCACTGGCTGACTGGACTTGATTGCTTGTTGATAGCGTCTCCACTTCTTCATCTCCTTTTCTGCTTTTTTATATGCTAAGTCTAGTTTTAATTTACTAACTTTCTGTACCATCAATGTACCTGTTTGATGGTCGTATTCGTGTTGACAAACTCTACTCATCATTCCATCTAAATGTGCTTCTTTTAAATCTTTGTTCTCATCTTCGTATTTCATAACACATTTACGAGGTCTTTTAATACTAACAAATAAGAAAGGAAAAGTCAAGCATCCCTCTTTCATTAGTACTTCTTCTTCACTTGCTTGTATAATAACCGGATTAAAGGCCGCTATCTTTAATCCTTTTTCTATTGATTCGTGGTCTCCTGCAACAAACATATTAAATGGTAAACCTATTTGTATCGCACTCAAACCGATACCACCATATTTGTGCATAAGAGCAAACATACCATCAACAAGTTCTTGTCTACTTTTTAGACCATACTCTTCTAGCATTTCATCTTTGAAAGGTGCTACAGGTTGTCTAACTCTAGGATCCTGTGGTGGTAATAATTCGTACTGAAACGATTTAGGGTCAATGCCTTTTCTGATTTCAACAGACTTATTCTTATCTGTCATATCTTCTACGACACCTTCTTTTGCCTTATCTTCGTCTCTCATCTTTTCTAGTTTTTCTTTGATATTAGCGTGGTCAATCCATTCGCCTTCTTTTGCAATATGAACATCACCACTCTTAATCTGTTCTTCTGCTTGTTTCATCATATCTTCTTTAAATTTTTCTTCTTCAGCAACCGTCATTCGTTGTCTGTCGCCTGTATGAACAGCAGTAGTAGGATTATCTTTTAAATCTTTAGACATTTTCTAACCTCGTAAAGTTTTGGTATTTCTCAAATTTAATTATATTTGTAAACTTGTCAAACATTATATCTCCTTTATGCGATATGATAAAGATATTTTCTTTTGTAAGTGTTTTGATAATCTTAAAGAAATCATCTGTTCCTTGACCATCTAAACTACTATCAAATATCTCATCAAGTATTAATAAGTTCGTATTTACGGAGTTCTTCATCTTCGCAATACTTCTCCAAGTGAATAGTAATGACAAGTCTATTCTCATCTTTTCACCTTCACTAAAGTTATTGTAGTTAAAAGAATCCATATGTCTACTCTTAACCGTTTCTTTAAACTCTTCATCTAAATGGAAAGATATAAAGAAGTCCATTGATTGTAGATACTGATTAATAAGTGTATTCATAACTGGTATATACTTCTTAATAATCTGTGCTCTAGCACCACTATCGTCTACAATCTGTCTTAATACATCAACATATTTTTTCTCATCAATAACTTTGTCTCTATCTTCTTTTGTTTTGACTAACTCTTGTTTTAGTCTAACAATCTCTTCTTTTATATTTAGGCCTGAAGCATCCTCTACAGATAACAAGTCAATCTCGTTTTGTATTCTATCACTATGTCTTTTAAGTTCATCAACACTTGTGTTTAATTTTGCAACATTAGTTTCTATAGTTCTAATAGTTTCAGATACTTTGTCTATATTTAATATCTTTTCTTCTGTATTAGTAATTTCAGTTAATAGTTTTTTATAACCTTCGTTTAACTTATCTACAGCAGCCTTCTCTTCGTTTACTTTCTCTTGTTTGAAACCAGGTTCAAGTTCTTGTGTACAAACAGGACAATTAGTATTCTCTTCAAAGAATTTAAGTGCCTTTTTATGTGTCTTTAAGTTTGTATCAATCTTACTTTCTAGTTTCTGTAATTGAAGAAATTTACTTTTAGTTTCTTCTGTACCTTCTAATTTTAGTTTGTTCTTTGTAATCTCTTCGTTAAGACTACTGATACGCAACATATAATCTCTTTTATGTTCTTGTGCTTTCTCTATGTCTTCTTTCTTTTTAGATATAGCGTCTGTATCTCTACCTTGTAATTCATTATAATGTTTTTCTTGTAAGTCAACTTTGTTTTCAATCAAGTCTACTTGGTGTCTTAATGTAGTAATCTCTTTTGTTAAGTCTTGTTGTTTACTTCTTAATAATAAGTTCATACTTGCAAATACTTTAATATCAAGTATCTCTTCAATAACATCACGCCTATAACTTGCTCTCATCTTCATAAATGGTTCGTATGAAGAAGAACCTAAAATTACAACTTGACAAAATGACCTGTAATTTAGTTTCATTATATTTTGTTCTAGGTACTTTTGATAATCTATAGAAGAGGCATCCTGATTTAATAAAATGCCGTCTTGGTATATTTCAAATATGTTAGGTTTAATACCTCTTCGTACTTTATATTTTTTAGGACCTATACTAAAGTAAACTTCAACAAGTGTATCAGCATTGTTGATAGTGTTTACCATCTGGTCTTTCTTAATAATTCTAAAAGGTTTATTGAAGAGAGCAAAACACAATGCGTCTAGTAAAGTTGATTTACCTGACCCATTACTACCTATGATTAATGTCGTAGGTGCTTCTCTTAAATTTACGCTGATTGGTGTATTGCCTGTTGAAAGAAAATTCTTCCAGGTTAGATTATCAAAAATTATCACTTATCTTGCACCTCATTATATAAGTCTTTAACTATTGTATTCATCTTGTGCTTATCTAGTTCAGTATCTAAACTATTAATGTAATTTTGTAAGAAGGTTAAAGTATCTTCACCTTGGTCTACAATATTAATATCGGCAGTTGAATTTATATTATAACTATCTTCTATGACATTAACTTCGTGTGTATGTATCTCGTTATGTAATCTGTCTATAAACTCACCAAACATATTTACATCATCTTTTTCTTCTACTATAACTTTTACGAAACAATCTTCGTATTCAGATATATCCATATTTGCATAGTTATTCTTCTTATCGTTATATGTTATCTTCTTAAACATATTAATAGGATTAGGCACTCTTGTAAGTTCTCTAGTATCTGTATCAAATATATGAAAACCTTTAGGACATTGATAATCAGACCAAGTAATTTCGTATTGTGTACCTAGATAGTAAATAGTTCCGTTGTCTGATTTTCTATGATAGTGACCAGATAATACTTTGTCAAATCTTTTAAATAAGTCTATCTCTAGTCCGTGTTCTTGGAAGTGTCCTTTGTGCATTTCAAAACCTTTAACTTCAAGGTGACCCATACAAATTTGTGCTTGTGAATTTTCTATTTCGTATAGACTTTCTTCTTCATTCTCTGGACATATCCAAGGAACGAATAGTATAGGCAGACCATCAAACTCAACCGTCTTTGGTTTCTCATATATAAATGGTTCATTGATACCATCAAAAGTAGTAATCAATTGTTGCATACTATTAATAGAGTTTGTATTCTTATAATAAGTATCGTGGTTACCAAGTATAATATGAGTATCTATTTTCATATCCCATAGTCTTTTCCAGAATTTATTTTGAAAGTTATGTGCTGTATTAAAGTTAATAAACTTTCTTCTATCAACAACATCACCTAAATGAATAAGTGTTGTTATCTTGTGTTCTTCTAGGTATGGGAAAAATATCTCGTCATAAAACCGGTTAAAATATTTGATAAATGCAGGACTATCACTTCTCGCACCGAAGTGAGTATCATTCAATAACGCTATTTTCATAATTAAAAGTTCTCTAAATTAATCTTTGCTTTTCTAGTTCTCTTTAGTTTTGCACCTTTTGGTTTCGTGGGTGCTGGTTCACTTGTTGGTTCTTGTACAGGTAAGTTCTTTTGTAAGAATTCTGTAAACTGATTTTTAAAATCTCTATCGTCTCCAGGTTGCAATGTCATATCATCATAGTTGGCATCCTGAATAAGTTTGTGTTTGATTGTTGTTTGTTTTTTCTCTTTCTGTATTCTTCTAACAAACGCATAATAGATAATTTGTGTAAAATAGGCAAAAGGATTGTTTGATTTATCTGGATTAAAGTTACCTAGATATTGTAAACAATTCTCTATGCCATCAGAAATCATATCGTCTCTAAATGTATAATTAATAAAGTTAGGTCTGTATGATAAATGGTTTGCAATCTTTAAAAAACATTCACCTATGTAATTCGTAACCGGAGGATTCTTTCGTCCTCTCGCTTCTGCTTTTTTGCATTTCTCTTTGTACTCAATCATCGCCTGAAGAAACTCTTTGTTATTTACATAGTGCTCTTTTTTGGCAGGGATTCGTACTCTTTTCTTTTTTGTTTCTGTAGTTGTCATTATGTTCTCACTATACTATATTTTGTTTCAAAGGTCAAGCACCTGTGAAAATTTCCAGTTTCTGGCATAGGCGCTTGACAGATTAAATTTCCTATGTTATTATCAGCGTGTTGCCGCTGAGAGATAGAGTCTATAGAGTAGCGTTTAGTGAATTGTACTTTTCTTTTTAACATCATTAAAGGCCTCAAAAATCTCTTCATATTCGTCAAGTTCATCTTGTCTCATCATTTCTCTATCCATAAGTCTTTCAGTTCTCGGATTGTCTTCTCGTCTCATCACTTTATCGTGGTTAGTGTAGTCGTGTATTACTTGCTTGTAAGATTTAATCATTTCTTCACTAGCGTTAGTAATCGTCAATATCTTGTCTTTGGGAATTGTGACCAGTTGGTCGTTTGTGTAAGCTGCCCACTTCACTAGTGCTATATAATCTTTAACACCAATATTAGTAATTTGTGGAACATATTTTATTTCTAATGGTTTGTCTAATGTCAGCAACGGCGATTTTTGTTGGTCTGCTGTAGCAGGAATAACGCATACAATATCAGCGCCATTCATTATCTTTACGATTTTGATTACCGTAGTTCCGTCAGGATTTCTGTCTGTTTCATTTGGCATACTTACTCCTTTAGTTCCACATTGTGAATTTCATAATCAAAGTTCTCTTCATTGTATATATTTATTCTTTCTCGGAAGTGTTGCAATGTGTAATTTTCTTTTTCTCCATATGATACATCATCTGATATATCGTATAGTGTCGCATTTACTTTGTTATCTCCTAGTCGTAAACCACGACCAATAGATTGTAGATTTCTTATCCTACTCTTACTAGGACTAGAAAAAATAATATTATGTAAGTTTCGTATATTAATACCAGTGGAAAATGTTCCATAACTGGCGATAATAATTGCGTTATCCGACTTTTCAGTAATTGCCCTAATTTGTTCTCTATCATCTGCTGATACTCCTCCAAATACAAAGAAGACTTTACGACCATCTTCTACTTTCTTTTCTATTAGTTCTTGTAATACTCTTCCGTGTTTTTCTACATATTGAAATAACAATAAAGTATTACCTTGTAGACCATTTGTCAAGTTCGTTATATACTTATTTCTTGCTTTACTAGCACACAAGAAGTCCATTTCTTCTTGGTAGTTCTTATCTTTTAAAAAGTCTTTACTATTCTTTCCGTGTTTAAGTATTAAACAATGTATCTTAAATTCTGCTAGTTGTTTCTTTTCTATTAAATCAGTTGTACTTGCAACTCTATTTACAGCACCAAATAAACCTTCTAATACTAGTTTATGTGTCTTACTACCATCAAGTGTACCTGTCATACCTATTCTATACTTACAATTAGTCATCTTTGTCATTATACTTGTTAGGGACTGGGATTTAAATAAATGTGCTTCGTCACCAAGTATACAACCAAATTGTGCAAACCACTTTTTAGGTAGTTTGTAAATAGACTGCCAAGTAGATATGATAACTTTCTTTGTAGTGTCTTTATCGTGTCCTTGATATATTCTATGTATATGTTTAGTATTATAACCATAGTCGCCAAAGTCTTTATACAATTGTTCTACTAATGAAGTTGTAGGTACAATAATTAATATCTTATTTGCTTTCTTTTCTTTTAATCGTAATAATTGAAATCGCAATATTAGATATGCAATAAGTGATTTACCACTAGCAGTTGGCGATAGTAATAAACATCTATCTTCTTGTATAGCGTGATAGAAAGCATTGAATTGATAATCTCTAATAGTTAAAGGTATGTTTAATGCTTTACAAAATTTAGCACACTCTATCTTATCTAATGGTTTACTTTGTTCTTTGATTTTAGAAACAATTTGTATATTGTTATCTTCACAAAATTTTCTAACATAAGGTAAAAGACCATAGTATATCTCACCACTTGCATACTTAAATAGTCTTATCTTTCCGTCCCAATATCTATTTCTATATTGAGGCATAAATTTATAACCAGGTACTTCAAAAGTAAAAAACTCCGATAGTTCTCTACGAATGTCGCTCTCGGCTTCAATTGAAAGATATACTTCGTCTTTCTTTTCTAATATAATATAACGATTTTCTACCATCTATTAAATAGCGCCAGAAGTAAACTTACGCCATTCAATAGCATCCTTGATTAGGAATCCACGATTTGATATTTGTTTGATTGTTTTGTCCAGAAAATCACATATAGTTTTTAAGTAGTCAACTTTTTGTTTAATCTTAATGTAATCTTCATCTGCTTCAATGTACTTATCAACATCTTGCTTTAGAATTTTTAAATTGAATGGTTTAGTTTGATAAACTGCTGGGTCTGCTTTCCCTGTGTAATATTCCCACTTATGTAATTTAATAATCCTTAACTCACTTTCTGTTTTAGTAAGTAAAAGATTAAACTTATTGTAGTGTTTCAAAAATTCATTATGTAATTGTGGTGTTTTAAGAGCTTCAATATCAAGCTCAGTATCATTGATTTTTAATTTTTTATCTGCTAATTCTTGTAATTCTTCTAATGTCATAATCTAGTATCCGTTTGTTAGATTTATATAAAGTATATACTAAATCTAGTAATTTGTCAAGCTTCTATGCTGTAAAGTTTACTTTTGGATCCTTGCCAGGTTCAGCAAAAGTATATGTCTGATATTTAAATGACACACTACTAGTCAAGTATTGTACATCACTTGCTTGTTGACTATAGTTGACACCTGTAATAGATACAGGAAATATGTCTTTAAATCTCACTTCTTTGATTGGGTTGTTCTTTGCAGATAGTATGGTAAGTGTTGCGTCTGATAATATAGGTCCTTGAGGTACTGCTGTACCTTCTCTACCAGCATTTTTATTTATTTGACCTTTGCCGGCAGTAGGAAATCTATCTCTTCCTGCGCTGACTAATACACCATAATCGTTGTGGTCTTCAGGAAAACCAAGACCTCTTAACCAACCAAATACTTCTTCATAGTTCTCTAACTTTTCGTCTACCATAAATGTAAGTACTAAATCACCAAAGTCAAGTTTTGTACCAGGTAAAGGTATATCTCTCAAAGGAGTAACCTGTGTAGCATTACTCATTTGCAAACTAGGGATATTAACTTCTGTACAAAAGTATTCAACCTTTGGAAGTTTGTTTATACTAAACTTGAATTGCGTTGGACTTGCATAGTCAAGTTGCGTTGGTTGTCGCTTAATTGAATCTGTTATAGTCATAATACTATTTATATAGGTTTAATAAGGGCTAAAAAAAAGGCGACTTTTACATCGCCTTTTTTCGTAAGATTGTCTACTATACAATCGTTATTTGCAATTACGCAAGGTTAACGATTTGTACTTTTCTGTAGTATCTGTTAGCGTTAGCAGCACCAGCACCGTCAATTACAGCGTCTGTACTAGAAGAAGCTTCAGCAAAAGGATTTGCTTGTAAGCCGTATCTAGTTTTGAAACCGATTTTCGGTTGGAAAGTGTCCTGACCAACTGCTCTAACCATTTGTAATGGTACATAAGGGCAGTAGAACATACCAGCGTCATAAGGTGAAGTACCTTTGTAACCAACAACATAGAATTGTTTGCTAGCTTGGTTCGCTGAATATGGATCAATGTACACTTTAAATCTGCCGTTTAATACTCCAGCAAAAGTGTTTCCTGCGTCATCAACAGATAAATTGTTGTTTAATGCAGGTGTATAGTCTAAAACACCAGCCATTTGTAATGCACTAGCAACATCAGAAGAACAGATAATTATATTACCTTTTCCTCTTCTTGTTCTTTGTGCGATAGCGTTAGCGTCTCTTTCTAATTGGAACATAAGTCCTTTAAATCTTTCAACAGACCATCTACCGTTTGAGTCAGTATCTAAATCAAAGATACCAGCAGTAGTTGTGTCAGTCTGAGCACCTTTTTCTGAATTTACATAGATAGTTCTTACAACTTCTCTATTGATTTCAGCAAGGATTTCAGCAGAAAGAATATTCGCAAGTTCAGACTCAGCGTCTAAACCGTGAATAGCTTTAAGGTCTTGTGCAAGTTCCATTGTGTACTCGGCTTTCAATGCTCTTGACTTAGCAGTTACCGTTGACTTCTCAATTGAGAATGCCATTTCAGCAAATTGCTCGTATCCAGATGTTGAACCGTCTCCTAATGCTTCTGCGTTAGCAGTAGACATTCCACCTTCAGCAGTGTATGCTCCAGGTGATGAGTCGTTAAGTACAGCAGGGTTAGTTTCTCCAGCAGAAGAAGTACCAGCTGAACCAGGAATGTTTGCTGTAGTTCCTGCAGCTGAGAATTGTGATTCTGCTTCATCAAATAATGCTTCAGTACCGCCTTGAGTTTTATATCTGCTTCTCATTGCAAATATAAGTCCAGTCGGTCCGCTCATAGGTTGAACGCCAGCAATATCGTAAGCGATAAGGTTTGGCATTGCTCTTCTTACTAATGAGATTAAAATTGGATCCCAGTTAGCGATAGAAGAACCTGTTGAGTTAGTAGGCGCAGTTTCAGTCATAAACTGAGCGTCTTCTTTTAGTGCTTTCTCTTGGTTCTCAAGGATAACACTGGTAACAGCTCGTTTATAAGTATCCGTGATTTTTGGTAAATCAGGATGCTCTAATACTGGCTGCCACTTTTTTTGGTAGTTTTCAGATAAGTACATATCTTGTTCCTCTCTCCTATTATTATTTTATAGACAATTTAATGTCTTTTGTTTTACTAATAGCGGTAGTATAAGCAGCCATTGCACTAGATAAGTCTTGCGTATTGTCTACACCAGCATTATCAGCTACCGCATTATCTACTTCGCTGTCAGAATTAGCTTCTTTTTTAGCACCAAAATAACTTTCTTTGATAGTAGTTACCTTGTTTCTAAAATCTTCAGCCGTTGAAAATTCAACTTCTTCTGTAAGTTTAGCAAATTTCTCTTTAGAGACATCTGTTAAATCAGAAGCAACATCAGCTAAAATGTCAGATTTTTCAAGTAAGTTAGCCTTACTATTCAAGTCAACATTCTTCGCAATCTGTTCGTTTAGTTTTTTCTCTAACGTCTCAATTTTTGAAGCTTGGTCTTCTAACACATCATATTTTTCATCAGGTACATCAATATAATGGTCTTCAAAAAGTTTTTTCAGACCGTTGATGAAGTCCTCAGCAATTTCTCCCTTGATACCTTTTTCAATAGCAAGTTCGTTTTCTTTCATCCACTCGTTTACAACATAGTTTAAGTAATTGTCAACTTTTTCAACAAGTTCAGATTTTGCTTTAGCACTTTCTTCTTCAAATTTCTTATTGTAGTCTACTTCCATTTCTTCAGCGATTTCTTTTACTTTAGATTTAATCGCAGCTTCAAAAATAGTAGCAGCTTTCGTTTTAAATTCTTCCGACAAGTCTGATTCGCCAGAGGTCAAAGCGTCAATGTGTTCTTTTACATCAACATCTTTTGCTTTCTGGTCAGCTGTTTCCTCAGATTTTTCAGATTTAGAGTCCACTTTTTCAGCTTCAGATTCTTTTTTCATCTTATAGCCTTCTTTTTTAGTTTCTTCTTTTTCTTTCTTTTTATCTAGGAATTTTTTCAGACCGTCAGGCATTTCTCCCTCGGAAATCTTCTCGCCTTCAGAAGCAGTTTCTTCCTTCTTTACAGAAGGCATTGGTTCAGCAGAACCAGCGTTTTTTTGCTGTGCGTCACCTGAAACTTCTTTAACTTTTTTTGTTGCGTCTGGATTGCTATCTGTAGGTTTTACTACAGCAGCACCTAAATCTTCAGCGTCATTTTTTAACGGTGAAGTTTCAGCAGCTACGGCGTTCTTTTTAGGAGCGTCTGGAGCTGTCATTTCGGCAACTTGTTTTTCTGTCTCGGCCATATTGAAGTTCTCCTTATTTCTTTTAAAAAAAATAATTATTTTCTTGTTTTGTTATAAGATATTTATAATATTACAATCCTTTAAGGAACTTACTAAATACCTCAGCTTTCGCTTCAGCGATTTTCAGTCTTTTTGCTTCCTTAATGTATTGCTTATATTCTTCTATATCCTTTTCTTTAATCACACCATTGTCCCAAATCCACTCTTTACCTTCCATAATTCCTTCTACGAAAGCGTCAGGAGCACTTGGATCCGCAACAATGTCGGCAGCAGTAGCAAGATAGAAGTCATTTCCGACCCTAGCTTCACCACTTCTACTTCTCTCTAATGAACCCATACCACGAGAAGAAACGCCTAATTTAGCGCCTTCATCTATAAGATTTTTTACAATCTTACCGTAGGGTGTGTCCATTACTTTTGCTTCACCGATAAAGTTGTTGCCATCTGGATAGAGTTTTGTAATCATATGACTAACTCTCTCCAAGTTGACCGTTGGTCCATCAGGATGTCCTAATTCACCAAACGCTCTTTTCTGTTCCACAAATTCTCTATTGTATCTATTAACTTCTTGTGTTAATGTATCTTTAGGATAAACTCTTCCATTTCTGTTTTTGATTTCAGATTGTAGAAATACACCACGAATCTTATAATTCGTTTTGCCATTAGTTTCTTCTGTAATGTACTCTACATTTTCCAGAGTTTCTGTAATAAGTTTCATAGTTGTTTATCTCTCTCTTTCCTAATATTTATAATATTTTTTATCTAAATTCAACAACAATAGTGTAATTATCGTTTAAAGCAAAGTCTTTTGTTGTCAAATAGACATATCCATTAGGTGTTGTTGCATTATTAGTAATATCATTTCCTGCAGTTCTAAAGTCTAAATACCCTTGTCCAGACAATAACAATGCAGTTGTATTTTCAGTAGCGCCTCCCCAAGCAATCTCTACTGCTGATTTTCGGTTTGCAGTATTAATAGAATACCACACTTTCGCAATCTCTTTTGTTCCATCTGCTGTCATAAAATTAGAAGTAGTAGGATTAGCAATCACGGTGTTTGTTTCACCTGTGCCGTCTGAATAGTTAGTTTGTTTTACAACATACTTAACTCCTGCCGTATCTGATATAATTTGTTGTGTAACCAAATCTGCCATTTTATTTTGTCTCCGTCTCTTTCTGTACTTCTACAGCCATATTAAATTTTGACACATTAGCGTCTGTAGTAATTTCTAAAGTAGTTGAAGAGTTTAAATCTTGTTCAATTACCTTACGAGGTTCGCCTTCTTTTAAACCCCAATTACCAAACCCAGTTAAACTTAAAGAATGGTCTCCGAGTTTAAGAGTCGCTGTGCCTGTTCCTCTAATTTCATAATATACATTTGCCAGCGATACATTTTGCCCAGCAGAATATAAAGTTCCGCTTTCGTTGTCCGCACCACTAGCGTTAATTATAGCCTTTGTGGTATCGTCAACTTTTGTTGAGATACTTAATGCCATAAATTACTCCGAAAAATAAGTTGTCAAAGCAGTTTCTACATCGCTGTCACCAGCTGCAACTTCACTAATTTTAGTTTCAATAATGTTTACTAAATCTTGTGGTTGCGACCAGTCTATTGCGTCTAGTCCTGCGACTAAAGATTCTACCGCTGTTTTCATTGCAGGCGATAGAGAATTGTATCTATCGTTCTTAATGAATCCAGATGTATTACCTACAATACTTGATACCGTTAATGCCATTTTTACTCTCCTGTTTTTTCAGGTGCTGTGTCCTGATTAAATGCTTGTTGTACTTCGTCTTGTGTAGCACTTGGTTGTACAGCATCCGCAACTTCAGGTTTACTATCACTATACTCAGCAGCGGCGTCTGTCGTGTCTGCTACTGGAGTAGTTGTGCCAGTCATAACATCAGCTGCACTTTGAAATAATGAAGAAGCATATTCTTTTCTACTTGAGTCTAATGCGTCTCCAACTTTATCTCTTAATGCGTCTTTGAAAGCGTCTCCTGCTTCCGTGTTATTACCTTTTTGCAATTGCGATACAAAAGTATCTACATAATTAGGTTTATCATTGTCTGCCATTTTTTATCTCCTATATACTATTACATAATGCCGTCATCATCAGCACCGACATTTGTTTGTGGAGCTGCGATAATACCATCATCAATTTCTTTCTTAATTTCATTGTCAATCATAACAATTTCTCTTTCAGATTGTTTTAAAATATTTCGTCTAACAAAGTTAACACTAAAATATTTACCAACATAATCTCTAACATCATTCGCTAATGCTATTCTTTCTCTTAATAGTTCAGCGTCTTTTAGTTCCGAGAAATGACCATCTGCTATAAAATCATATTTGATTTTTTGAGCAATAGATTGCCAATCTTCTTCATTTATGACTGCCTTTAAAACTAATTGAGTTCTTAACAAGTCATTAAATAAATCTGTAAATTTCTTTCTTAATCTATGTACAAATTTTGTAAATTTAAGTTCGTCTCTTGTGATTTCAGTTGTTCTACCTAGATTGAAACCTTGACTTCCTTCTAATCTACTTACTGGTACATTCAAACTTCTGTAGAGTTTCTTTTGGAAGTATTCAATATCTGCTACTTCACCAAGATTTTGTCCACCAGGTAATGTAGAAATATCTGTACCTCTACCACCTTCTCTACTTGGTAACCAAAAGTCTTCAAGCATAGACATATAATTTCTGTCGTCTCTAATCTCTCCTGTACTTGCGTCATAGACAAGTTTATTTCTGTATCTTGCCATTACATCACGGAGATATTGCTCTGCTTTTACTTTAGGTAAGTTACCTACATCAATTTTAAATATTCTTCTTTCAGGTGCTCTTGCAATTCTGTAAATAACAACAGCGTCTTCAATCATTCTTAACTGATTGACAGGTTTAATTGCCTTGTGCATATAACCCATAACCATATTTTTGTTCAAGTCTACTAAACCACTTGGACAAAATGAGATAGCGTCTGTGGCAATCTTAATACCACCAGCAGCCATACCAGGTCCTGCAACACCTTTTTCATTGTATAAAAAATATTCGTTATAGTCGTGTACCACTTGTATGTTTGCCATTGCAACTGGACGACCTTTTTTAATCTCTCGTATCTTTTTAATTTTACGAGGGTCTATATATCTTAATTCTGTTATACCTTTAATAGGACTTTCTCTATCAATAATTTTATGATAGTAAATTCTTCCATCAACATACCATCTTCTGAATATGTCGTGTCCTTTAGTACTAAAATTCATTAACCTTAGTATTTCTTTAAACTCGTCTTCTACCTTACGCTTGACTTTATCGCTAAAGTCCGTGTCAGATAAATCTACTCGCACCGGATCCTTATCAATCTCGTTTGCGACAATAGCCTCGTTGACAATATCTTCAACAGCCATATCACATTCAGGATGGATTGAAATCTCTCTATACCTTCTGATTAAGTCTTGCTCAGTTTTCGCATTACCTTCCATATCAAGGTACTGACCGAAATAACCGCCGGCAGCGACGGTTTGTGTACCGTCATCTGCCTTCGGTTGAGTAAAACTTTGCTTCGGGTCTGGAGTATCTTTAACTCTAGTAATTTGAAAACCGAAAAGTTCCGCCATTATAATTTCCTCACAATTTTACTTTTTATTATATATTTATTCAACTATTAAGTAGTCGTTCTTGCTTCAAAGAATAAGTATCTAAACGATACTTCAAAAGTTTCAACTGCTTCTGTTGGTTCCATATTCAAATCAATAGCACCGATAGAAGTTGGAAAACAACCTCTTAATGTGTATGATTTAATAGTAGAGCCATTTCTGTCAAGGTGGTCAATAAATGCGTCTACTTGATAATCTACTGGATTAACTAATCCTTCGTTATCAGACATATTATTGATACCATTTTGCCATCTTTCAAAAGCGTCTCTTAATTTGAAGTTAGTATCGTTAAGTACCGTAATATTCCAAGGTTCAAAATTTCTATCAGCTGCTAGATACACTGGTCTACCACGGAAGTTAACCGTTGTAGTTCCAATACTCATTGCAGGAATAGATGTAGCATTACATAAGAATGCTAACTCTTCTGTTTCTCCACCAACTTGTGCATAACCAGGAAAAGGCATAGTAACCTTAAATTGGTTCGCTCTAGCGCCGCCGCCAGCAAGTTTAGTTTTGAAGTCATTAATGTTTGCCATTTTTTATTTCTCCTCTTCCTTAACCTGCGACTTCTTCAAAAGCCACGCCAGTTCTTGTTGCAACGAAAGATAATGTGATAAAGTTGATACTTCTTGCTGGTTTGATATAGATTTCAGCAATAAATTCGTTTCTATCAATTACTTCGCCTGTGTTGTTAGTTTCATCACACACTACTAAAAAGTCTGTGATACCTCGTCTACCTTGTACTTCTCTTAAAAAAGGTTCTACTAGGTTTCTAAAGTTCGCTCTTGTAAACTCATCATTGAATTCAAAGAGTTGGAATTTAGAAGCTGTAGCAATCGCCTTTTCTAAAACGATAAACAATCTTCTTACATTGATTCTATCAAATGCACTTGGTGTTGATAATCCTGTCTTATCACCAAACAAGATAATTCCTTGTCCAGGGAAAGAAACAACTGGGTTTACTCTCGCTCTGTACAATTCGTCTCTTTGTGTTTGATTAGGATTATAAGCAAGTTTAACTGCTCCTCTAATAATACCTCTATTTAATCCAGCAGGACTAAACCAAGCGTCATTAGTTAAATCAGTTCTTGCAGCCAAGCCAGCCATATCACCGTTTAATGGTACATATCTGTAGACATCATTGTATCTGTCGTACATATATTTGTAACCACTATCAAAGATAACATAACTAGATGATTGGATTGCATTAAAGAATCCAAGTACATTATTAGTTTGAGTAATCGCAGAAGCAATATTAACTACATCACTTCTTTGTGGACTAGCAAATACTACACAATCTTTTCTTCTTTCAGCGATTGTAATTAAATCACCGATTAAAGTTGCACTAGCATTACCTGCCATAATCAAACCAACATCAACGGATTCTGAATCTTGGAATAATTCAAATGCAGTTTTTCTTACACCGTCAGTTACCGTTCCGTCAGCACCATTTGTAAATGATAATGCGATAGGACCAGAAACAGCAGTGAAAGCTTTATTTGCTTTTGGGTCACCCCAATTAGTTCCGTTTGAGTTATGGTCACCCCAATAGATGAAAGATGATTTTCTGTAAATAACTTCTGGATAGAAATTATTTGAACCACCTGCGTCTTTGGCGTCTTTTGCTTTTGATACTTTTTCGTATACTTCTAAAACTTCACCTTTAGTTCCACTAATTGTTCCGTCAGAATCTACTACTACAATGTGCATTTCGTCATCACTACCACCAGCAGCTGCTACATCTGGAGATGTTCCAGGTGCACCACTTACTTGGTCGTAATATTTCCATCTTCGTCTAACATTAGCGTTATCTACGATAACTCTAGTTAAACCGCCAGTACCAACTTTTTTCTTAATTGTAATGTCGTTAGTAGATACGGCTGTTACCTCGTACTCTATTCCGTCATCATAATCTGAAGTTGCTGCTGTTGTTGAAAAGCTTAAAATGTCACCAACATTAATGTTAGTTCCACTTGTCATTGTTATAGTTGTGTCGCCGATAGATACAGCACTATCATTAACGGTTGTTACCACCGCTTCTTCATAGGCTTGAGCTGATGGACAAACAGAAACTTCTAAACCGTTTCCATATGCACCTGCAAATCTAGCGACAAACTCTCTACCGGATAAACCAGTGTATGAACCATCTGCTAAGTATGTTGAGTTATACTGGTCAGTATTTTTGACCAATACTGCTGAACCACCGTTGGTTACAGCGTTTAAAATTCCAGAGTTTTCTGTTCGTACAACTTTCAGAGCATTGGAATACTGAAGGAAAGATGAAGCAGTAAAATACTCTTCAAAGTTGCTTGCAGTTGGTTTTCCAAAGATACTAACAAGTTCTTGTTCAGAAGAGATAAGCGTTACCTCTCCAACTGGACCTCTGCTAGAATTGAAAGCATATGCTCCGATACTAGTAGAAACAGCAGGAATTATGTTAGTTAAATCCTTTTCTTGTACGAGAACACCTGGTGATACTTGAAATGCCATTAGGTTTTCTCCTCTATTTTATTGTTTGTATTTTTATAAAAATACATAATGTTTACCTTTGTTCAAAATTCGTATTATTCATACGCCCATATTCAAATTTCTCAATCGTTTATATTTATGAAATAGGGGATCTTCATTAGTTACCTTTGCGTACTACGGGATGCCAGACCTGTCCATATTCGTCTGAAAACGGTTTTTCTTCCTCAGGAGTACCATCATCTACGAACCCAAAAGGTGCCATATCTTGCTCAATTAACTTCTCTTGCTCTCTATACATCTCCGCTCTGATATTTCTATCAGTCATTTCTTTGAAATATCTTTGGTTTGCAACCCAACCTAATATAACTAAACAAGTCATATAGTCGTCATTACAGCCTTCTTCTGCCTGCCAAGATTGATTTTTTCTTGTGTAAGTAGACATTTCACCTACAATATTAAAGTCATTAATAACAAGTTTATCACTCTCAATAATCGCTTTAATGTTTGCAGTTCCCATCTTCTTAATTTGTTTAGTCATACGAACACCTAATTGTGAACCTCTTTGACTAAACATAGCACCTAGTATTTGACCTGCTCTACCTTTTTGTGTAGTCATTAATATATTGTCATACTCTATTTCAAAATGTAAACCATCTGAAATCTGAGCACCAATATCGTTAACTTCAACAAGTATGTGTGCTTTGTTATATTGTGTACAGACTTTCGCAATCATTTCAGGAAACAATATAGGTTTAATCTCATTGTCTCTAAATGTTGCAACAACTCTATATGGTAATTCGGTTACATCAAATATAATAAATGCTGAGAAATCTTTTAGTGTACCTCTGGCAACATCAACCGTACATAAGTAAGTATGGCCTTTTACAGGTTCTTCAAAGATACTCAATCGTCCATTTGTTTTAAGTGGTGTTTTATACGGTGTCGCTTTGATTTTAGCAGGACTGATTAGTGTATCAATACTACCTAAAAATTCACACTCAAACTCACTAGCAAATTGACTTTCACTAGTGTTTCTTATTGTCTCTTCTTTCCACTTTGCGTCTCTACCTGGTACTTCTGACCAGTGTACTTCAATCGGCACATAATCGTTTTGTCCGTTTTCAGCGTCAACCCACAATTTATAGAATTGATTCATTCCGTGAGGAGTTGATACGATAATTACTTTAGTTGATTTACCAGAAGTAATTGTAGGATAAACGGAACTAAAAAATTGTTCGGCAATAGTTGTAGGTAC
>Ga0115011_10000186_pt1 | contig 56151 bp, 89 predicted proteins | sample TroAtlMetagenome_2_FD_88705 | JGI IMG/M metagenome (GOLD analysis project Ga0115011, IMG submission 88705) | Marine eukaryotic phytoplankton communities from Atlantic Ocean - Tropical Atlantic ANT8 Metagenome | ecosystem: Environmental > Aquatic > Marine > Oceanic | place: Tropical Atlantic... | reverse complement strand
TTCATCCGCCATCATCAATCTCCAAACTCTCTGCAAATATCCTCGAAGCGCGGGAGCATCTTGCGTCCGTCCGCTTCTGCTGCCTTGCGCCCTCGCGCGGTAATCGCTGCTCGCAATTGCGCCTGTTCGCGCTCGATGCGCTTGAAGGCGGCGATCTGCTCGGCAAGCGATAGCTGTGCGCCTTCTTTAACCAGGCGGGGCTTGTGGGCGCGGGCGGTCATTCGATCACCACTTTGACCGCGCCGGACTTCACAATGTCCACGATCTCCCGCTTGGTGAGGTTGTGGATCGCTGAGCGGACTGCTGCTGAGAGTGCGTCGGTTTCCTTGCGGACGGCGCTATTCAATATCTGGCGGGCTTCGCTAGGCGGGCGACCATACCCGCCGAGGTCGAACATGGTGAACGTGGAGAGTTCGTCCAGAAGCCCCACGGCCTTCGCGTAGATCTTCTCGCCAGCCTCATCGTCCAGCTTGGCGTTGGCAATGTCGGTGGCAAGCGAGTAGCCAGCGTTCGAGATGATACGCTCGGCATTTTCGCGTGTATACCCCTTCAATCCGCTAAGAATGGCGTCCTTGATTTCGGCGTCATTCACATACTCCATGATGTCGATGTCCATCATTAATTCTCCTTTCCTGCGATAAGTGCCTCAGCCCGCGCTATGCTGGCCTGAATGCTGTCGATTGCTGCTATCTGCGCGTCACTCGTCCGGTGCGGCGTATGCGAACGTGAAGCCTTGTGCCTGGCGCGCGTGGCCGTTCAGTTGCCGGCTGATCGATGGGGCGTGGATGCCGAGATCGGCTGCGGCTTCGGCTTGGCTGTTGTAGCGCCGTCCGTTCTGGATACATACGATGGCGCGACGAGCCGTCTTGAGTGAGTGGCCGCGCATGTTGCACATCGGCGTCGGGTTGATGTCCCTGATGCGCTCCTGTGCGTGCTTGAACGCTTCAGTCTTTTCGTCGGTGGTTGCAACGATCTGGACCATGACCTGTCCGCCGTGACGGAAAATCTTCGTCCATTCGCTGTTCACCTTGCCGTCTGCCAGCCGGTACACATCGACCAGCTTGCACGCGGTGACCATCACGATCGTCGGGGGTTCGTTCTCTTGCAATACGACATGATGCTCGACGACCGCCCAATCTTCGGTGCTGGTCTTGGTGTCGACGACAAGTGCGCTGGATGAGTGGCGGGTAAGGGTCATTTCGAATCACTCCGTTGTGTTAATTGTGGCATTATTCCTCCCCTGACCGGGTGTCAAGTCGTTTATTCCTCCCCTAGCGGCCCGATCCGGCTGGATTATTCCTCCCCTGAGCGGGATTATTCCTCCCCTGATGCCATTTCGCGCTTCGTGAACGGGCGCGCGCAACAATTACAGCCGTAATCGGCAGTTTGACGCAATAATGTTGCGTAGCGTTCCGCGTTTGTTCTGCAAGTGCGTCGCAATAGCTGAATACGGCTGCGGTGGCAGGGGCACGCGATACGGCTGCGGTGGCAGGGGCACGCGATACGGCTGCGGTGGCAGGGGCACGCGATACGGCTGCGGTGGCAGGGGCGCGCGATACGGCTGCGGTGGCAGGGGCGCGCGATACGGCTGCGGTGGCAGGGTGCCAGGTGGTGTGTGCGTTAGTCAATCATGGTGCGTTACTCGCCTCTCTCTCACGTCAAAAAAATAGCGCCGCAATCCGGTTAGGGACGCGGCGCTATTTACTTGGCGCGATATGTGGTGTGGTTAGCGCATCCAGGGGAGCGCCTTGCTATAATTGACGCGCCACCAAGTGCCTCCGTGCAATTCTGCATCGCTGGCAAAGATTGATGCGACGAATCCAGCGCGCTTTAGGTCTGCCGGCATAGCTTGGCGCGCAATCTGTAAAGCGCGCGCCTTTGTAACGATTGGTGAATATGCGCCAGGGCGATTCTCGCCGAATAACAGCGCCCGTTTCTCTTTCTTCCGCGTATTCATTGTGCGACTGCCCGCTTAACCTGATTGCGCCAGAAATCACGCTCACCGCGCAGCAATTGCCCGACAGGCGATTGCGCGTCAAACTGGCGTGCGGTGCGAGTGCAACAATCCAATTCGGATTGCATGTCTTCAACTAGTGTTTCTGGCGATTCGGACTGCATGCGACGCAACGCCTTGCGCCCGTCGCGTATGCCTTCCAAGTATTCCTCGCTTACTTGCTTTTGTATCTGCATGTCGGTTACTCCACTTGCTAAAACCATATCACACCCCGACGCGCGGCCAGGGTGTGACTAGGTGTTAGATTGCGGGACGGGCGCGCGGGTTTGGTCCGTTCATGTAGATTTGCCAGCCGTCCGGGCAAATCGCCTCGCATTCCTCGCGAGTCGGCGGACCTTCACCGCATGCGTTGCCGTCATAGGTTGCGACGAATGACAAATGTCCGTCACCCGGTGCATATGCGCGCACCTCGGTTTGATTGTCGCGCATGTAAATGCGCTTGCTGCGCCGTTGGATAACCTGCCCCATCACGCGTGCGCCGCATGAATGATAAACTTGCGCTTGCCGGTTGCGGCGCGTGCGATTGCTTCAAGCGCACGTTCCATTGCCGAATCACCCCTGCCATTGATCGACTCGGACAACTGGATTCCAGCGTCTGCGATAGCCGCTGCGAGCGCGGCGCTTGGCTTGTGATAGCCGCCGCCGCCAGCTTTGCCGTTGCCGCGTCCGTTGACAGGGTGCGCGTTGATCCAGAGTGCGCAATAGGCGGTAGAACCGGGCCAGTAGATGCGCGCCGTTATCAGAGCGCGTCCGGTTTTCGGATCGATGACGGCGGTCTCGCGATGGAAACCGATCCCGCGGCGCGCATAGGTTTTGTCCGTTTCGCGAATGTGTGTGATGTTAGCTTTCATTGTGGTTACTCCGTTGTGTGTGATTCGGTATTAGCGCGTTTGCGCCAGGCGGTCAACAGTACCGTTGCAGTGCGTTGCTGCAATTCGTGCGGTGCGTCGGGGTGCACATCCCGCACGTTGCGCCGCAGCAATCGCATTGCTGCGATTTCGTCAAACCGCCCATCCGATGCATGGCGCGTTAGTGTGCGATAGCTGGCTTGCGTGTAGCGGTTGCGATGCACGGCGCGTGCTAGTTGCTGGGGTGTCATAGCGCGGCAAGCCTCTCTGCCGCGTCGTCAATCAATTGCGCATCGGTTGCGTCGATTAGTGTGTCTTGCCTGCCGGTGTCATAGAGACCATAGACGCAAAGCGCGTATGCCAATTCGACAGCCTTGTGCGTGCGGGACATCCCGACAAGCGCGCTAGGTTTGAGACCAATGTATGCTAGAGCGCTGCGCCATTGTGCGAGATTAGCGACATCTAACGGAATGGTTTTACATTCGACCCAAGTTTCCCCGTCGACTCCCGCGTTGCTTGCGTCGATGTACTCGATGACTTCCGCATAACATCGCGATTCGTCGATTCGGATGAAATATCCGCCGTATGTCAGGTTCATGTCGCCGATGTAGCTGGCGCAATTGTCGCGGGCGATGTTGTATGGTGTGTTTGTCATGTCGGTTACTCCCCAAGTTTAACAGTCATTACGTCCGACCACATTGAACCAGTCAGCCCGAATACCGAGTCAACGCCGTATGAATTGAGCGAGTCGACCGCAAAGCGAGCCGGCATATAGCGCGGTTTACCATTGTACTGGTCGTCACCCATAGTGCCCGACCCATTCAGCGACTCGTGCCCGATAGTGGTTTGTTGCGGGCTTAGTAGCACGTGAGTCGGGCGCTTCCTCGCTTTGTATATCGCGAACAAGTCAAGCGTGCCGATTGCCTTGAGGTATGTCCCCGAATAAGTTGGTTCGCTGGCGCGCGGATCGATCCCGCAATGTCGCTTGAGATATTCGGCTGCGCGCTTGTCCCACCATTGACCCCACGCGCCCTGGAACTCAATAGGTTCACCGTTGCGCTTGAGCGGCATTGCGGTGACATGCCCGGACCAATTGTTGATTGCGGTTTCGATAAGGTCGCTGCAATCAACAATCCGCGACTCTATGGCATGGTTTTGCAACCATTCCGGCATGTCGTCCCATTCTTCATATCTGGCCGTTTTGGCGAACTCCGTTTCCCAGTCGGACCAATCGATATAGTCAGACGCGTTTATCTCCCATTCCCACATCGATTCATAGAACGATTCGAATTCACCGGCGATAAGCATTGCCGCTTGTTCATCGCTTATGCAATCGCGATAATCCGCATAAATACGATAGGGATTCGCTTCAATCCATGCGTTGAGACGTGCGAGTCGTTTAGTCGTCATAGTCGGTTACTCCGTTTATTCGTTGCGGCGCGTGGTGCGCCTATTGATACTAGGGAAGCAGCGGGCTCACGCGGTCACACCGCCCGATGAACCCGTCCGCACTGTGTACAAAGCGTGGTCCGGTGTAGGTCAGGCCGGCGATTGCGGGTGGATTGGTGCACCCATGGCCGATATAGCGGGGCAGACCGAATGCGAGCAGGACGGCGCATAACGTTGCGAGCGCTGCGGTTGCTGCGGTGTGTTTCATGACATACGGTCGCAATTATGTTGCACGGCGCGCATGACTAATTCACCCGGCCCGCCGTTTGTTTGCGCAATCCATTTGCCGCAAAATCGCAGTACCAAACGCGGCTCTACATACCCGCAATATTCCCTTGTAATTTCGTACCGTTCATCCTTGCGGATAGGATATGTGACATGTCCGAGTCGGTGAGTCTGAGTCATGCCGTGCGCTCCCCTTGCTGGCGCGCTGCGGTGTCTAGCGCGGTGATGGTATAGCGGTTGCCTTGCGGCCATTCGATCGGGCGGATCGTGTCGAGCGTTGCGGTTGCTGCGGTGCGGGACATGCCGTGGTGATTGACCAGGTAGGCGATTGCGGACGGGCCATCGATTGCGGTGCGGCTCATGCTGCGCGCTCCTGCTGGTGCTGGCGTTGGCGGTCTGCTGCGCGGGCGATTGCCTCCGCGTATTTCATGCGCTCCACAATAGGGCGGGCGATGGACAGGGGAAGGTGGTGGCTGGTCATGTTGGTTACTCCGTTACTTGTGGTTAGTACGCGAAGAAAAGCGCGGGGCCAGTTTGCGTGTCTTCGTATGTGACCAGCGCAACAATTTCGCGCCCGTCGAGTACACAAAGGACATTAACCCAATTCGCGTTGCTTTCATGCTCGCTGCATTCAATCACGGTAGCACCGTTTTTTTCAGCAATCTCTCGCGCGTCGGCGAATTGGACTTCCATGTCAATGGCGGTTTTCATCTCGGTTACTCCGGTTGTCTGTTGCTATGCGAATCACCCTAGCAGCTTGGGTCGCGTTGTCAAATAATAATGCGACAATGTCTGTTATGTCGGGGCGATGTTGCAACTTGTTTCGATTGTTGCATTTTGGTGCATGGTGGATCGTTGTTGCAAGTTGCGGTGGATTTTTGGGATAATGCGCCGGAAACCAACTTTTATATATAGAGAGGGTCCAGATAATTAGACAACATATATACAATTGCTGATCGCAAGTGTTAAGCATTCAACAATCATCCGAACTCTGTACATATCCCGTCCAAACCAACAATCCAAATCCGCAATCGTGACAAGTTGTCGCATCGGATCGCCATGCACCGAATTGCGACAAACTTGCCAGTGCGGATCGGTTGGCAGGATTGCAACAACATAACACGATTGCGACAATCCGTAGCGCGTTGCTCGCCTGGTGCGGGCGGTTGGCGGTGTGCGGTTGTGCGCGCTCGACCCCCCCACCCTTTGCGCGCCGGCTGGTTGACCCACGCACAAATTTTTCACCACGCACCAAACGCAACGACTTACCACTTGTAAAGATACGCACCGACTGCTACGCCACTGACATAATCAGGAGATGACAGATGCGTCTGTACCGAGTGCCCAACAGCCTGATGATCGACGGGTTTTACACCAGTGAGATCATTGTAATCGCAACGGACCGCGAGCAGGCCATCGAGCAGGTTGGTCAAGCGGTCGCACGCTACATCCGTGCCGAACTGGATGAATATGGTCAGGTCAGCATCGGCGACCATTGGATCGATCCGTCCGATGAGGATTGCGATGTCGAACGGCTAACCGGTCTCATCATCGCGTCCGCCCGCGAGGAAGCCGCAGAACGCATGATCGAAATCGAAGATGGCGGCTTCGTCCTTCGTCGATCCTGACCGCACCAGCAAAAAGGCCACCCCCTTTTCAGAGGATGACCCAAGCGCCCCGTAAATTTTTCACATTTTCCGACGTTACATACTTACCGGCTGGTAAGACGGGAGCAGGACGTAACCGGCGCTCCCGCTAGGTGACATGAGGAACGTCGACTTCGCAACGACCTTCTCGGCCCATGCAAGGTGACGCGTGCGATCCAGCATTTCACCGCAACCAAGCCTGAGCAACCGACGCTCCATATCGTTCGCCCACTCCGCTGTTGCGTATATCGCAGACTGGCACATGCTGATCTTGCCGCCGTTGACAAAAAACGGCAAATTCGGTCGTTGCGTTCTCATCTCACACCTTCTGCCGATCACGGCTCTCACGGTTCATCTCGATCTTGCGCTCCGGGCTTTCCATACCCCCGCCGGCCTGACCACCCTCGACATGCTGCGGGCAGAACCATGCACCACCGACTTTGACCCACCCGAGCCGCACGCCGCGCCACCGGGCATCGTCCGTAGCGATCATCGGCCACATGTCGTGAGCAACGACCCGTTCCTGACACCCATCATGATCGCACAAGAGCCGAACCTCAAACATCACGCTCTCGCAGCGCGACCAGAACGGCACGGACAGCAGGGTCGTCGTCACGCTCACCGCTGCGGACATTGCGGGCACGGACGTGACCCGCACGCTCCATTTCAACCGCAGCAATCTCCCGCGCCCGCACCAGCAGCGGATCGGCGGGAAGGTCTGCAACGATCGCAGCAGCTTCACCAGAGAGCGGATTACCCCGATCATCCGCAACGGCACGGATCAACCGCGTCATGCGCTCGTCGATAGTGTCAGCCGCGTCGTCGAGAGCATCGCCCCCGCCGTCGGAATGCATCAGCCATTCCATCATTTTCGGGCCGATGGTTTCAATACGCCCATCTTCGAACGTAGCCCTCCAACCCGTATCGAGTGCGACGACCCCCGTGATGCGCGCATCGACCATCCGGCGTGTCAGAGGGCGACCCCGGACCGTCGCAGTGAATTGCGGGATGCGATTGCGCACCACCGGGATGCCCGTCGATCCACTGGCCGACCATGCCGTACCATCCAGACACACAATCAATTTATCATGCGTCAATGGTGTATTAACCAACTGCTTCCCGGTGAACTGTTCACCGTCCTCACGCACGACGTAATAGTTACCCCACCCGTTAGGATACTGCGACGCATCACCCTCCAACACCAGCGGCGTACCGTCCACATGTTCCAGCGGCTTCGACCAATCAACCATCGTGAATCTCCATTCTATCATCACCGATCGCATACGATCCGTTGCGACTACGTTTGCAAAGCGAAACAGGTGTACCGTACATCATGCCGCTGTGAAAGCGAACATGCACGCGCATCATCTGCTCGTCGACTTCCGTCACCCGCCAAACGGACCAATGCATCTCACCGCGCCATGACACACCGCCACGAACACGAACCAGATCACCGGGCTTGGGGAGGGTCACTGGCGCGCTCTCGGATAGGTCGCGACTTCGGGATGTTCGACCAAGTGTCGAAGACCAGCAACAACGATCATGTGAAACACATGGTGAACACGAACGTAACGAATCGTCACGGTTTTCATCTCGCGCGTTACCGGCGACATATCCTCGACACGAGTTGCCAACCACGACGGCCCCGAATGCGCACAGAGATCGAACGACATCAGTGGACCTTTGTCGGGATGCCACGACTCGTACCACCGCCATCCATCAGGAATCAGTGCGACCGGTTCGAGATCGCTGTTGTGTAGTAGTCTCATCCGAATCACTCCTATATACACAGCATGACTTACCACCCTGTAAGTATGGGGTCAACCCGATCCGCTCTTGCGCAACCACAATCGGCAAGTCATAAGCGAAGAATGTTGCAGGTGCGCCATACCGATATGTTCCAGAGTGCTTATGCCCAGGTGAAGGATGCAGAGCGCGCTTTCATCGACCGGCTGGTGCGCGAAATTGCGACCGGAGCGGAGCGTCACGGTGCGCGAATTGCCGATCTGATCGACGCACCGCTCCCGCAGGAATTGCACGACCTCGACACGCGCGGATGGTTGCAGCGCCCGCTGGTACTGGCGGCTGTTACCGAAAAACTGCGCGAGTTGCAGCTTCGGCAGGATATTTCGCTCGACCGCATCGTCCGCGAGTTGCACGCGATCGCGACGTTCTCGCTTGAGGACATCATGCGATACGACGAGTTAGGCGACCCGTATTTCGATCTGGAAAACGCCACACCGGAGCAATGGTCGGCGATCAAGTCCGTCGAGGTCGAAAAATCCGACAGCCTGCACCGGTCGACCAAGACGAAGATGAAGTTGCAGACGCACGACAAACTCGGCGCGGCTAAAATGCTGCTCGAACTGCTCGGCGGGAACGAAGCGGACAACCCGTACCGTAAGGCCGACAAGGCCCGCAACACCCCGGCGCTCACGACCGACAAAGACGCACAGCAACTGGCCGACGATTATCAGAGGTACATCAGCGATGACTGAGCAGAGCGCACCGCGACTGGCAGCGGTTGAAACCTTGTACGAGACAAACGCGCGATCCATTCCCGATATGTTGCGTCAAGCAGCGGACAGCATCGACGCCGATCCAGATGATGCGCCCACCGCAGCAGTCGCTGTATTCGTCGATGCGGCGGGAACGGTGCAGATTTACGGGTGGGGCGATGTCAACGACTTGAGTGCGCTCGGCCTGATCGAACGCGGCAAACACGAACTGCTCGGAATACTCAGCGATGACTGAGATACCGCCGTGCACCATCGAGCATGACAGCACCGAGATCACAGGGTGGGAACTCACATCAGTCATCTGCGAGAAGACCTACACGATCAAGCATGTCGTTCCGCACAACGATCTGCGCGCCCATTTGCTCGACCCGACGTGTTGGTGTCACCCTGTCGAAGACGCGGACGAACCGGATATGTGGTCGCACAACTCGGCGGACGGACGCGAGCGATACGAGAACGGTGACGCGGCCTACAACTGATGCACCCCGACCTGTTCGCCCCACACCAGCAGACCGATGCAGTCGCAGAAGCGATCAAACCGTGGCGTCCGCGCGCGCTCGATCATTCGTCATGGCCTCCTGATTACCGCGCCGTTCATGCCTGGCGGATCAAGACGCTCGCCGAGTTGCGTGCCGATCCGCGCAAACTGGCCGGCGCGCATGCCTATTACGCGACGCATCCTGCCGACTTCATCCAGCATTGGATGGACACATACAACCCGCGAAAGCAGTCGAACAAATGGATGCCGTTCGTATTCTTCAAGCGGCAGGAAGAACTGGTTGATTTCTTCATGTCGCTGTTCCGCGACGGAGAAAGCGGTCTGGTCGAAAAAGCGCGCGACATGGGCGCTACATGGGTGGCCTGTGCGATCAGTGTGTGGTGTCTCAAATATCTACAGGACGACGCAACCGGGTGGGGTAGTCGCAAGCAGGACTTGGTTGACAAACTCGGCGACGCGGACAGCATTTTCGAGAAGATAAGGCTCATTATACGACGCCTTCCACCCGAGTTCCGCCCCGATTGGGGGACCGCCCTGATGAAAATCGTCAATCGCGAAAATGGCGCGATCATCGCTGGCGAAAGTGGCGATAACATCGGTCGTGGTGGTCGCAAATCACGGTATTTCAAGGATGAGGCGCAACCGCTCAACGCGCCAGTTTTGACACCCGGTGGATGGGTGGAAATGGGTGATCTCCATGTGGGTGACAAAGTGTGCGGACCTGATGGAACGACCCGGATCGTCACCCACATCAATGACTGCGGCAAATACGCATGCTACCGAATCACACTCGTTGACGGAACGACTGTCACCGCGAGTGAAGGGCATATCTGGCCTGTTTTGAACCGTAACAACCACCGTAAGGCGATGACAGCACGAACTGTCGACCTTTACGAGAATTTCATCTACAAATCGCCTGGTGGGCAAACTCAATATCGTTTCGAAACAGTCGATTCTGGTATCGTTGAGTTCGACAAGCAACCCGACCGTTTACCGCTCGATCCGTACATCGTCGGTGTGCTGTTGGGCGACGGAAGCGTTAAACAGGTCCCGAAGTATCGACCGAGTTTCACAAGCGGCGACGCGGAAGTAGCGGGTCACGTTGAGGCTGTTCTACCGCCCGACTGCACCATCACCGCAGCGAAAGACGGTAAAAGCTATCGCTTGGGTGACATCGAAGGGCGGCGCGGTCGTTTCAAAATCAGTCGCGCATCACAGCGCATTGTGGCCGCTGGCATTGCTGGTTACGGTGCGGAAGACAAACATATTCCCGAACTGTACAAATATAGATCGGTCGAAGAACGCACATCATTGCTGCAAGGTCTGATGGACACTGACGGCAGTGCATCGGGTGGTACGCTGACCTACCATACTTGTTCGCGAAAGTTGGCCGACGATGTAAGGTTTCTGGTACAGACCTTGGGCGGGCGTGCTTCGCTCAATACAAAACCCGATCATCGCGGGTATCGTGACATGTATTGCTTGCATGTAGTGTTCGGCAACGGCGTCGTTCCGTTTCGATTGTCTCGCAAAGTCAACGCGATCAAACCACGCAAACAGGTGTGGGGTCGGTCGATATTCAACGTGGAACCAATCGGTGAACAGGATGTCAGGTGCATCACTGTCGACAACCCGGACGGTCTCTACATCACCGAGAACTGCATTGTCACGCACAACTCTGCCCACTACGAGCGCCCCGAACTGATCGAAGCTGCGCTCGGCGACAACACCGAAGTCCAGATCGACATCAGCAGCGTGAACGGGTTGGGCAACGTGTTCCATCGGCGGCGCGAAAGCGGTGAGGTGTGGTATCCGGGCAAGAACGACATCTCCCCCGGCGTCCCGCGCGTGTTCATCATGGACTGGCGCGATCACCCCGAGAAGGATCAGGAATGGTACGACCGGCGCAAGGCGAAGGCCGAACGCGAAGGTCTGCAACACATCTTCGCACAGGAAGTCGACCGCAACTATTCCGCAGCCGTGGAAAACACAATCATCGCCTATGAATGGATTGAGGCGGCTGTTGATGCCCACCTTGAAATCCCGATCATGGCGGCATCGGCACACAGCGAAGAATGGATGGCTGGCCTCGACGTGTACGATGCCGGGGCCGACAAGAACGCGCTGACGATCCGGCAGGGCTTCGTCCTGCGGCACGCGCGCGAATGGGGCGACCGCGATCCGGGCGTCGCGACGCGGTACACACTGGCCGATCTGCGCGAGCGCCGGTTGCAGGGCATCAAAATCCAGTACGACCCGATCGGTATCGGTTCGGCGGTCAAATCCGAATGGAACCGGTTGGTCGACACCGAAACGGTCGCATGGAACGAATTCGAACTGGTGCCCTGGCACGCCGGGGCCAGCGTCATCAACCCATACGAGCGGATCATTCCGGGCGACGATCAGACGCCGCTCAATCGCGACATGTTCGACAATTTCAAGGCTCAGGCATGGTGGGCCGTCCGCACGCGGTTCTACAAGACGTGGCGGCTACGGCAGATGATAAAAGAGGGTCGCACCGACGAGACGTATCGACCGGACGAACTGATCTCGATCGACAGTACGATCCCGTGTCTGCACCAGTTGATGAAAGAACTCGCGCAGCCCACGATGGGCAAGAGCGCGAAGTCGCTCAAGATGCTGGTCGAGAAAGCCCCGAACGGCACGCGCTCACCGAACCTGGGCGACGCGACCGTGCAATGCTTCTTCCCGTCCAACAAGGCACCGGTATCGATGGAGATGGGCAGTGTGAGTGGGTGATTGCCGCTATTGCAACCCCCTCCAACCTGCGGTAACGGTCCACCATGACCATTCGCCCGCACCTTTTCGCCTCGACCGCACACACCATCGCGCTCGGTTACGCCAGTCAGCCGGTGGACGATCCGGTGCGGGCGAACAAGCCCGCCGATGAGTTCGAGAAACGTGACGCGGACAGCGCCTTCATGAACCCGTATTGGGAGAAGGTCGATGCCGTGATGGACGGTCTCGACGGCATGAAGGCGCGCGGTGAAGAATTCCTGCCCAAGTTCCGTGAAGAAGACATCGACGACTACAAGTTCCGGCAGACATGCGCCAAATTCACCAACGTCTATTCGGACATCGTGGAGGGGTTGGCGAGCAAGCCGTTCGAACAGGCCGTCCAACTCACCGAGGACGAAACCGATCAACCGGCGATCCCCGACCAGATCAAAGAGTTCACATGGGATGTCGACGGCAGCGGCAACAACCTGACCGTCTTCGCCGCCCACACCTTCCTGCAAGGAATCAACAACGCGATCGACTGGATACTAATCGATCACGACAAGCGCGATCCGAACATCGTTAGCATCGCCGATGCCAAGCGTGCCGGTCTGCGCCCGTACTGGTCACATATCCTCGCCCGCAACGTCCTGAGCGTGAAATCGCGCATGGAGGGCGGTGATGAAGTATTCACCTACGTTAAGATTTTCGAGCCGGGTGAGCCGAACCACATCCGTGAGTTCGAGCGCACCGATACGTTCGATGCACAGGGTCGACGCACCACATCGGTCGAATGGCGACTGTGGGAGAAAACCGACAAGCGTGAGTACATGCTGATCGACAGCGGGCCGATTTCGATCGGTGTGATCCCGATGGTTCCGTTCGTCACGGGGCGGCGCGAGGGGCGTCGGTGGAGGTTCACCCCGCCGATGCGCGCCGCCGTCGAGACTGCGGTGAACCTGTTCAAGCAGGAAACCGAACTCGAATTCAAATCGACGATGAGCGCCTATTCGATGCTCGCGATGATCGGTGTGACCCAAGACAAGACACCAGACGGCAAGCCGAAGGACAAAATTCTGATCGGCCCAAGCAAATCCATCATAGTCCCGCCGTCGACGACGCCCGGTCAACGTGCCGACGTGAAGTGGATCGAGCCGAGCAGCGAAATCCTCAAGTTCCTGCAAGAGCGGATCGACAAGACCATCCAGCAGTTGCGCGAACTCGGTCGACAGCCGCTGACCGCCAGCAGCAGCAATATCACGGTCATCACGGCTGCGGTCGCCGCTGGTAAGGCAAAGAGCGCAGTGAAGGCGTGGGCATACCGCTTGGGCGACACACTCGAAAACGCGCTCAACATCACTGCGATGTGGATGGCGATCGAATACGAACCGACCGTCCATGTATTTGCTGAGTTCGACGACTGGATGGAAGGCGAGGACATCGACGCGCTCCTGTCCATGCGTGAAAAGGGCGACATCAGCGCCAAGACCCTGCACGAAGAAATGCAGCGTCGCGGTGTGCTGTCCTCGAACTTCACCAGCGAACGCGAGACATTGCGCCTGCTCGCCGAGTTGCCGCGCGATCCGATCGAGGATGAGGCTTGACCGCGTTCTAACCACGCGGTAAGCCTGCCCGACAACCAACCGAAAGGGATCATTTCATGCTTATCCGCAAGCATCTGCTGTTGACCACCGCTGCGCTCGCAGTCGTCGGATACGACAACAAAGGCTGGAAGACCAAGGACGACGGCTCGCTCGATACCGACAGCGACGGCAATCCGATCTACATCGACAGCGACGGCAAGGAACAGCCGCTCGCGTCGGGTTACGTCAACCGGATCAACGCCGAGGCGAAGCAGCACCGGCAGACCGCGACCGACTTGAAGAAGAAGCTGGAAGCGTTCGGCGATCTCGATCCGGTCGCGGCGAAGGACGCGATCGAGAAGATGAAGGATGTGAACCTCGACGATCTCGTCAACAAGGGCGAGATCGACAAGGTGAAGTCGCAACTCACCGAACAGTTCCAGACCGATCTCAAGGATCGCGAAACGAAGCTGACCGAAGCGCAGCAGCGCATCGAACGGCTCGCGCTCGACAATGCGTTCAACTCGTCCAGCTTCCTCAAGGAACGTGTCGCATTCCCCGAAGATGTCGTGCGGGCCACGTTCCGCGATCGGTTCGAATACGACGCCGAGAAGAACCAGGTCGTCCCGAAGAACTCGACCGGCGATGCGCTGCTCAACAAGCACGGCGACATTGCCAGCGTCGATGAAGCGTTCCAGGTGTTCATCGAAGCACGCCCCGACAAGGACTCGTGGCTCAAGGCACCCGATGCCGGCGGCAGCGGTTCGCAGGGCGGCGGCGGCGGTCGCAGCGGTGGCAACATGATGAAGCGCGCCGATTTCGATGCGCTTTCGCCGGGTGAACAGGCCGCTGTCGGTCAGAAGGCGGCGAAGGGCGAAGTCAAGATCGTCGACTGACGAATATCGCGGTGTAGCGCAGCGGTCAGCGCACCTGATTCATAATCAGGGGGTCGTGGGTTCAAATCCCACCACCGCAACCAAATCCTCACGTTGCCATTTCGCGTGAGTCGATCCAAGGGCGGATGCTTGTGCGGGGCATCCGCCCTTGTTGTATTATGGGGTTGACGCCCCCGCACCAATCGCGTTACACATAGCGCAATGCCGCAGATCGTGATGATCGGGCACCAGCGCCGCAGTTCGAGATGAACGGGCCATCCTCCACATCTCGAACAAGGGGCACATCATGTCCAAGATGAAGCAGATTCTGCTGACGCACACCGCGCCGGCCATCGCCAATCCCGCGTATGCCAACACGCTGTCGGCTATCACGGGTGATCTCTACAGCGCGCTCGATACCGTCAGCCGTGAACTGATCGGCTTCGTGCCGTCCGCCACGGTGAATGCAACCGCTGCACGCGCCGCTGTCGGCCAGCAGGTCGAATATCCCGTGGCACCCCCGCAGGAAGCGACCGACATCGTTCCGGCCATGTCGCCCCCGAGCGGCTATGACAATGCGTTCGATACGCGTTCGATGGCCATCACGAAGTCGAAGGCTGTGAAGTTCAACTTCACCGGCGAGGAACAGCGCGCACTGAATGTGTCGCCTGGACCGGACTTCCTGACCACGCAGGGCATGATCTTCGCACAGGGCTTCCGTACCCTCGCGAACATGGTCGAAGCCGATCTGTCGGCAGAAGCAGCCGCCAACGCCTCGCGTGCCTACGGTAATGCTGGCACCACGCCGTTCGCGTCCGACAACCTGACCGAACTTGCGCAGTTGAAGAAAATCCTCGACGACAACGGCGCACCTGCCGGCATGCGCTCGGCGATCATGAACACCAGCGCAGGCGCGAACCTTCGCACCGTCAAGAACCTGACCCGTGTCAATGAAGCCGGCACGCAGATGACGCTGCGCCAGGGCGAACTGCTCGACATCTTCGGGTTCTCGCTCAAGGAAACCGGTCAGCCCGCCAGCCACACGGCAGGTACGGCTGCATCGGCGACCACGGACAACGCTGGTTACGCTGTCGGCGATACGGTCATCACGCTTGCTTCGGCGGGCACCGGCACCTTCCTGCCGGGTGATGTCGTTACGTTCGCCGGCGACGCCAACAAGTACGTCATTGCCTCGCCCGCATCCAGCGGCGACAGCGATGTTTCGGATGGCGGCACGATCACGCTGGCCGCACCGGGTCTGCGTGAACCGATCGCAGCCAGTGCCACGGCGATCACCCGTTCGGCCAGCTACGATGCTGGTGTGGTCGGTTTCAGCATGGACGCGATGCACGTCGCAATGCGTCCGCCCGAAGCCGGTACGCATGACCTCGCGGTCGACTCGATGCTGGTGACTGACATTCGTAGCGGCATCACCTTCGACATCCGGCTCTACGAGGGTTACCGCATGATGTACGGTGAAATCGGTTTGGCATGGGGCGTCCACGCTTCGAAACCCGAACACATTGGACTTGTGCTAGGGTAACTTGGGTTAAATCACTTGACACCCCAAACTGTTCGGGCCTTTCGGTATCCCCGTCGCTTTCACTCCGGGCGACGGGGATATTTTTTGCCTATCGCGCGTTGTGGTGATAGGATGGATGTTCCTCAGCTAAGGGAAGACGACATGAACCGAATTCTGGCAATGACGACCGCAGCCATCGCGCTCGGTTATTCGCATGGTCGCACCGAAACGGTGCTGATCTCTGGCGGCAAGGGCAAAGACCCGATCCGCGTGAACAAGACCGACTACGAAGCCGACCAGGCCGACGGCGGCGCGGGCGAGATGAAGTTGTTCAAGGGCAAAGACCCTGCCGATGATGCGCCCTCGACCGGTGGCCGCAGCGATGTGAACGTGACTGGCAACGGCGAAGGCGGCGAGGTCCAGACGACCGCCGCTCCGTCCGCTCCGGACCTGTCGAGTGGCAGCGGCACGACCTCGCCCACCGATCAGGTAAAGCAGGCCGCAGCCCCCGCGTCGACCACCGCCGATCAGCTTCTGGTCATGAAGTCGACCAAGGGCGACACCAAGGGCAAGTATGTGATCTGCGACGGCACGGGCGTCCCGATCACCGGCGACCGGGCCAAGGCGCTCGACATCGACGAGAAGGGTTACGACAACGAGAAGGCCGCGAGCGCGGTCGTTTCGACCACCGAACCGAAGCCCACGACGTGATGCCGCTGGCGCACTAGCGCCCCCGCATCGCGCGTGTTAAGGATAGGCCGACCGGACAATCCCGGTCGGCCTATTCATTTGGAGCAAGGCAGATGGATTTCTACGGTTCCGCAGCGGCCTACAAGGCGTATCATCTGGCCCGTGCGCGGGACGAGAGCAGCCGCGATGACGATGACATCGAACAGGCTCTGCTAATCGCATCGGAATGGCTCGACGGCATGTACGACTGGCCGGGGTACAAACGGTACAACCGCGAGACACAGACACGCGACTGGCCGCGCACGCATGTCGAAGACCGTGACGGATGGCCGGTCGACTATCAAACCGTCCCGATCGAGGTCGAGCAGGCCACCTATGAAGTTGCGTTCCGCTGGCTCGCCGACCCCACCATCCTGACGCCTGACTTCACCCCCGAGAAATACCGGCGTGTGTCGATCGATGGCGCGCTCTCGGTCGAGTTTCGCGGTCTGGACGCGTCGCAGGTGCAGAAGCAGTTCCCCGTCCTCGGCACGATCCTCGCACGGCTCTTGGGAGGATCGAGTGTATCGTCGCTCACCACCAGTGTCGCTCGCGTATAAAAAGAGCCGCCGCGCTACCCCCCTCCCGGCGCGGCGGCTCGCTGCCGTTGGGGGTCGGCAGTTACTTGCGGCGAACGACCAGCACGGTCGAGCCTTCGAAATCGCTGCCCTTGAGCGACTTCGCGGTCGCCTGGTCGACATCGACGGCATAGAATTCGCGTTCGGTCGACAGCACCTTGTTCTTGCCGGTCGACGGGTCCTTGGCGCGCGTGCTGTACTTGGTGTTCGCGCGGTTGACGATGCCGGTCATATCCCGCTTGGTCTTGTTCTTCACGCCGAAAAACGCGCCGGTGGCGAGATCATCGATCGGATACTTCGTCGCACCGCCGCTGCGCTTCGGCTCGGGCGGCGTGAAGCCTTCGGGCATCGTGCCGGTGACGACTTCGGGTTCGACGGGTTCGGGCTTGGGCGGCTTGGCGGCGGGTTTCGCCGTCGACGCGGCATTCGCATAACCGAGCGCAAGCGGCGCAAGGGCGGTGAGGGTAATCATACGCTTCACAATCATTCTCCTGGTGTTGATTCGTTTTCCATTGTGTGGAATGGCAATTCATACCGAACTCTAACAGGGTGTCAAGTGCAATGAGTATCTATGATGATATGCGTAGTGTCGCAGGCGAACTGTTTGAGGAATTCAAGCAGGGTGTGATCCAGTATGTCGGTATTGTCTCGACACCGGGCGCGTCACCCGATGAACCCGCGACGGTCGGCGACGACACGCCTGTCACGCTCAATACGACCGCACGACCTGTATCGACGAAATATGTGAACGGTTCGCGCATCGTCGAGACCGACATCCAAGTCACCGTCCCGAACGACGGTAAGGCCGAACCGAAGATGACCGGATACATGACGATCGACGGTGTGCGCTACAAGATCATCGCGGTCATGGCCCGCCCCGCAGCGGGTGATCCGATCACCTGGGCCGTAATCGTGAGGCGCTGATGACCGAGAAGCAAATCCTCGAACTGCTCGAACGCTATGGACCGTCGATCCGCGATGCTATTCTGACCGGCATCCGCGAGATACGCGATGATGCACGGCTGACCGAAATCATCCGCATGATCGAGCAGAACAACGTCGAAGGTGCGATGCGCGCACTCGGGTACAATCCCGGTGTGTTCAGCCGTTTCCATATTATGATGGTGCAAGCGTTCGAGCAGGGTGGTATGATGGCGATGGCAATGATGCCGCGTTACACACCCGACGCAACCGGAGTAATGACGAAGATGCGCTTCAACGTCCGCGACCCGCAAGCCGAACTGTGGTTGACCAATCGTTCGAGTTCGATGGTCACGAACATCGAAGAAGACGTTCGTCTCGCAGTCCGCACCACACTGTCGGATGGGTTGGAGCGTGGTCGCAATCCGCGATCCGTCGCACTCGATCTGGTCGGGCGTTACAACCGCACCACCGGTCATCGTGAAGGTGGTGTTGTCGGTCTCGGCGAACGCGAAATCGAATGGGCGCGTAACGTTGAGCGCAAATTGCTCAACCTCGATCCGTCCTACCTCGAACAGAAGCTGCGCGACAAACGATTCGATAGTATCGTTCGTAAAGCGATCAAGGAAGGTAAGCCGTTGCCCGCCGCCACAGTGCAGAAGTTGACCGACCGCTATCGCGAGATCGCCCTCAAAAATCGCGGCGACACTATCGGGCGCACCGAAACGCTCGCGGCGCTCAATCGCAGTGAATACGAAGCAACCCGTCAGGCGCTGGCACAGTCGAACCTGCCGCTCAGTGCCGCGACGAAGGTGTGGGATAGCGCGGGTGATGAGCGTGTACGCAAAAGCCATGACGACATGGATGGTCAGCGTGTCGGGATCGACGAGCCGTTCATATCGCCGCGCGGTGCTCGCATGATGCACCCGCATGATCGGTCGTTGATTACCGACCCGAATTTGGCGGGCAAAGAAACAATCGCCTGTCGGTGCCGCGTTCGGTACGACATCAAATTCGGCGCTAACCTGCGATGACCACCTTTTCCGCCCAGGTCGATCAGTTCGTGCGTGTCAGCAAGGAACGCATGACCGCGATGTCACAGTACGCACTGTCCGAAATGATAAACGACATGCAGACGCCGACCGCGAAAGGCGGCAGGATGCGTGTCGACACGGGGTTCCTGCGCGCGTCCGGGCGGGGTGCGCTGGACGGGTGGCCGAGCGGCAACGGTGAGATGCCAACGGACGCGCCGGTCGGGCAATACACCGGCATCTATGACGACTACGACGGCAGCGCGCTCAACGCCGTTTTGCTGAACATGGAACTCGGCGATACGTTTTTTTGGGGTTGGGTTGCCAATTACGGCCCGACCCGCGAGATATACGACGGGTTCATGGAAGCGCCATTGCAGGACTGGCAGACCTATGTGAATACTGCGGTCGCCAGGGTGAAAAAGGACATAGCCGATGCAAAATGAAGTCGATGTGATCCGTGCGCTACAGCAAGGTGTGATCGCCGCAATGGCGCAGTCGGACGACACCGACCTACCCGTCCGGTATCTGACCGGTACGGACGGGACGGCTGACGGGTTCGACATTCCAGACGATCAGAAGTGGCTCGAACTGGTCTGGATACCGAACAATCCACAGGGTGCGTTCCTCGGGCAAGAGCAGAATTATAGCGGGATTTTGCGGCTTGTACTGCATTGGCCGAATAAACCGACCGGTGTCTATGCGCCGCTCGAACTGCTCGCTTCGATCACTCGGTATTTCGTCAAGGGAAAAATGTTGTCGGGCGTGCAGATTTCGGGTATCCCCAACTTCACCGGTAAGGTCGAAGATCAGGATGACGTGCTTTACCCGGTCTCGATCTATTATACGTCGTATCGCAAAGGGGCCTGAGCCATGAAACAGATTTTTGCACTGACCACCGCGCTCGTTGCTGCGGGGTATTTCAACACCAACGCGGGGAGCAAGCTGTACGTCTGCGCCACCGCGCAACCCGACGAACTCGACCAGTCCGAATACGAAGGTCTCACCTGGGTCGAGGTCGGCGGCGTCGGCTCGGTCGGTGAAACCGGCAGCAGCACCAACATCCTTAACTACGAAACGTGGGGCGACGATGTGGTGCAGAAGGCGAAGGGTCTGACCGACGCTGGGTCACCCGACATCGAAGTCGCGCGCGATCCCGACGATGCTGGTCAGACGGCTCTGCGGACCGCTGCGGGCACCAACCTGATCTACGCGCTCAAGATCGAGGGCACCGATGTCCCCGATGCCAATCCGGCCAGCACGCCGACGATCCGGTACAACCGTGGCCTCATCACCGGGCCGCGTGAACCGAACGGTCGGAACGAAGACTTCGATCTGGAAATCTTCGGCTGCGGCCTGGTCCAGAAGCAGATCAAGGTCGACCCGACCAGTGGCGCGTAACATGCGCGAGGGATGGGGCGGCAACTGACCGCGCACTTACCACCTTGACAGTATGAAGGGTGTCGGCGCATAGGTGTCGGCACCCTTTTCATTTGGAGCAACACATGGACCTCGCAGACCTCAAACCCGTCGAACGCACCATCGAAATTCTGCACCCCGGCACGGAATTGCCCATCGGTCTGCGTGTGACGCTGCGTTCGATCGAAGACGATGAGATGAAATCGATCAAGCGTCAGATCACCGATAACAGCCTCAAGTTGCAGGCGAAGAACAAGGCGATCAAGGCCGAAGAACTCGAACGCAACCAGCACATGCTGATGTACCGCGCCACAATCGATTGGGAATGGTACAACCCGACCGGCAAGGAAGGCGACAAGGGTTACGACCCCGACGCAATGCCTGACTTCAACGGTGAACAGCCGGGGTACAACCAGAAGAACTTTCTCGCCATCGCGAACGAACTTTACTGGTTCGGCGAACAGGTGCAGGAGGCGATCGGAGACACCAAGGCTTTTTTCGGGAACTCGAACGGGAGTTAGTCGACGCGGTTCATATTTACATCCGCTACGACACCCCCGTCCGTGACGGTGAGATCGACGGCGAAAAGCGTAAACTGACCCGGCGCGAATACTACCCTGAGAAGCACGAACCGCCACCCGTCGAAGTGCCACCGGCAGGCGAACACCTGTGGGAATGGTACTTCGACGCGGCTCGGCGGGTGCGCCGGATCACCGAAGGGGTCTGTACCCCGATCCCTCCGTCCGAATGGGTCGCGTGGCGACAAATCACCGCGAACGTGGTATATGCGTGGGAATTCGACATTCTCGCGGCGATGGACGTTGCTTTCTGCGATGAAGTGAATAAAGAGTTGGATGCGAAACGTGCCGCCGAAGCGGACGAAGCTGAACGAAGGGCTAGGCAGAGATGAATATAGCCGAGATTGGATTCAGCGCCAAGACGGGCGACCTCAAGACGGCTCGGGCCGATCTGGACGCCCTGTCGCCCGCCGCGCGCAAAGCAGAGAGTGCAGCCGAGAATTTCAATCGTGCCGCTGCGGGGATCACCGGCAGCACAAGAGGCGCGTCCGCAGGCATCCGTTCATTCCAGTCTGCTGCGTCCGGCGCGGCTGCGACCACCGGCAACTTGAGCAGAGCGGCCCTGATGGGCAGCACCGCGATGGGCACGGTCGGTCGGGCGGCGATGGGCGTGAAACCAACGATAGATTTGGTGAGCGCCAGCGCAGAGCGTCAGGTGGGTCGACTGGACATCTTGCGAGCCAAATGGTCCGCCTTGATCGAACGATTGACCGCAGTGGGGCCTGCCAGCGCGCGAGCCGGGTCTAGTCTTGATCGGCTCGGCGCTGCGGCTAACGACAACATCAATCGATTGCAGGCCACACCGGGTAACGTAGCCGCTCAGTTCCAGGACATCGGCGTTACCGCAGCGGCGGGCATGAATCCGATGCTCATTGCTTTGCAGCAGGGCACGCAGTTGAGCGCCGCGATGGGCGGCGGGATCGGCAACTTGCTCGCAGGCTTCAAACAACTGCTTGCGCCGACCGCAATCCTCACCATCGGCTTCGTTGGTCTCGCTGCTGCGGGTCTGCAAATGATCGATTGGGTCAGCGTCGGTAAATCGCTTCTGTACGGTCTGGCAGACGCGATGGAGACTGTCGCTGTCGCCGCTGTGTATCTAGGGGCGGTTCTCGCGATCGCTTTTGCACCGCAAATCATCACGTCCATCGGTGTAATGACTGCCAAATTGATCGGTGGTTTGCTTGTCGCGATTAAAGCTGTCACCGGTGCGATGATCGCATTTTCGCTCGCCAACCCTTTCGGTGCGATTGTTCTCGCCATAGGCGCTGTGATCGGTGCGATGATTTTGCTCAACGATACATTCGGTGGGGTGTTCACCGATGCGCTGGCATGGGTCAAAAAAGCTGCCAATTTCATAATTGGCGCATTGGTTGGCGCGTTCAATGCGGTTAAAGCCACATGGAAGATGTTGCCTGCTGCGATGGGTGATTACGTCATGCAGGCTGTCAATGCGGTTCTGCGCGGTGTGGAAAACATGGTCAACGGTTCGGTGTCTCTCGTGAACGGTCTCACGGCGAAACTACCGTTCGGCATCGGTGAAAACCTTCAAATGGGGAATGTCACGTTCGGCCAAGTCGACAATCCGTTCTCCGGCATGGCCGCAGCAACCGAGTCGGTCATTTCGGCAGAAATCGGCAAAGCGCAAGGCGTTGATTACGTCCAAGGCATTGTCGATGGTGTGAGTGGTTTGGCCGGTTGGGCGGCAGGAAAGCTGCGCGGTCTCGCGGACAGTCTCGGTCTGAAAGACGATAAGGACGGTAAAGGCAAGTCTGCCGGCATGTCCGAAGCCGAGAAGATCGCGAAAGCATATCTCGATCTGACCAAAGCAACCGAAGCGCGCATTTTCTCCTTGCAGACCGAGACGAAGGCGCTCGGTATGTCGGAACATGCGGCCCGGTCATTTCGCAACGAACAGGATTTGCTCGCACAGGCGACCGCGAAGGGTATCCCGCTGACCGAACAGGTCGTCAGCGCGCTCGGCGATCTCGCAGCGCGTCTGACGAACGCTGAGATCGGCAAAGAAATCGCCGAAATGAACAAGGCGTTTGAGGATCAGAAGCAGGTGTTGAAGGACCAAGCTGAACTGATCGGCCTGTCGGGTCTCGAACTCGAATACACTGCGATCCGACAGGGGCTTGTCAACGATGCGGTCAGTCGTGGTGTAATCGACCTTGCGAATATGAACGATGAAATGCGCGAATATGTCGCGTTGCTCGGTGATCGTGCGATGGCTTTGGCGCGCGGTGGTGCGGCGAACAAGACAGCAGAGTTCGTCGCGAACATGACGGAATCGCACGAGCAAGATATGTTCGCACTGCGGCGTGAGCGCGGCGAGATCAACCTGACTGGTGCGGCACTCGCTGCGTACCGCATGGAAACGGACATGCTGGTCAGCGCCAAGCAGAAGAACATCGACCTGTCCGCAACGGACATGGAACTGCTGCGCCAGCAGGCGGTCGAATACGCTGTCGCCGAAGATGCGATCCGCAAGCAGCGCGAGGAAGTGGAACACTACCGCGAGACCTATCGCGGGTTCTTCTCGTCGATGATCGACGGGCTGCGTGAAGGCCAGTCCGTGTGGCAGGCGTTCGGCAACGCGGTCATGTCGGTGGTCAACCGCATCATCGACCGGCTGATGACGATGGACGGCGGCATTCTCGATAAGTTGGTCAACCTTGGCGGCTCGGTCCTTGGTCTCACTTCGCCGCAGGCTCGGTTGGTCGGCGACGTGAACAGCACGATGGGGGCAAACCCGAGCATCTTCACACGCGGCGGCACGTTCGGGGTCGAGAAGTTCGCTCAGGGCGGCGCGTTCACGAACGGCATCTACACCAAGCCGACCCTGTTCAAGTTCGCCAGCGGCGGCGCGCTCGGTGAGATGGGTGAAGCCGGCCCCGAAGCGGTCATGCCGCTCAAGCGCGGCCCGAACGGATCGCTTGGTGTCGAGATGCACCGTTCCGCGCCGGTACGTGTGGTTGTGACCGCCGACGATGATCGCTTCGACGCTTATGTCGACGATCGGTCGCAGCAAGTCACTGCGCGCAGCGCGCCTGGCATCGCGGATGCAGGTGCCCGCGTCGGCAGCAACCGTCAGATGAAACGCCAGAAAAGGACGCTGAACGGATGAGTTTCGTCGAACTCCCCGAGATCATCACGCCGATGATGAAGCCCGGTCTGCTCGATCGCGGCTTCATTCAGCGCGGTGCCACGTCCTTGCGCATCAACAAACCCGGTTCACGGCACCGAATGACGTTCACCTATCCGCCGATGCCACCGGAGGTCGCGGCTCGGTTCAGCACGAAGTTGAAGCGCGCTCTGCGGAACGGTTTGCAGATTCCTGTGCCCCTGCTGATAAAGCAGGGTGTGCCCGGATCACCTGTGGTGGACGGGGCGGGGCAGTCCGGTTCGAGCATCGCGGTGCGCGGGCTGACACCCGGTTATATCGCCAAGGAAAGTTTCTGGCTGACCATCGTCGACGCGGACGACACTGCATATCTGCATGCGGTCGAGACCACCGTCGTCGCGGACGGGTCGGGTGAAGCGACAATCGAGATCGAACCACCGTTGCGCGCCCCGTTCGAAGACGGCGACACCATCGAACTTGGCAAACCTTACATGCAGGGTTTCGTCGAACTTCCTGTTCTCGAACAGGAATACATCGAAGCCAAATTCACCGCAGGCATCACCTTTCCGCTTGAAGAATACAAATGACACAGATCGGTCTCACTGGTCTCGTCAAAATCGAACTACCGTCACGAACCATTCGATACAGTGACGGTGGTTTCATCGTGTACGGCGGTGAAACATACGCCGAAGAAGACGATGTGTTCGGCACGATCGGTCAGTTCGAAGCGATGGAGGAAGGTGTCGGGGATATGGTGCCCGAAGTGTCCATGACACTGCTGCCACCCGACACAACCGCACCAGTCGACATTTCGCAGCCGGGTAACCAGACATCACGCGTTACGTTCTATATCGTCGAATATGACACCGACACCGGTCTGGCTGTCACCGGCGATACGTTCTTCGTCGGTCAGGTGGATCAGACGGTGCTGACTGACGGTGAGGACACATACGAATTGAACGTATCGGTTGTGAGCCTGACCGAACGATTGTTCGAAGGGAACACTGGCAACTTCCTCAGCAGCACATGGCACAAATCGATCTGGACTGGCGAACTCGGGCACGACAACGGCACCGGCCTGTCCAAGAGCGTCGCATGGGGTGTTGAATCGCCTCGCGCATACAGCACTGGTGGTGGCGGCGGTCGCGCGGCTGGCGGCGGCGGGGGCGGCGGTGAGAATGGCTTCGGTCAATTCCCCTATGTGAAAGTGGATAAATCCTGATGATCGAAATGGTTCGCCGACGCGACGCGACGCAAACAACCCTCAACGCATTCCGGGGCAGCAAGTTCTCATGGGGTGAAGCTGGTGCGCCGTTGGTCTGCGCGCACCTGTTGCATGACCACCTGGTCAACATGGGCCATCAGCCGCCCGCAGTCCCCGAGTTCAGCGGCGAGCAGGGTGCGATGCGTGCACTCAAACGGTTCGGTGCGAACGATCTGACCGAACTGCTCGACGGATTGCTCGAACGGCGACCGGCACCGGCATTCATGCGCGTCGGGGACGTGGCGCTTGCCCCGCCCGCAGAAGGTTCGACGCTCGGCGGGTTGCTCATTTGCGCCGGTCCTGTAAAACTGCTCGGGTGGGTCGAGAACCACGGGGATTTCGCGGTCATTGACGTGAATATGGACACGCTCATCGCAGTTTGGGAAACCTGATGTCGAAGGTTGCAAAAGTCGTTGGTGTTGTCGCTGGTGTCGTGGCGGTCGTTGCGACGGGCGGTGCGGCGCTCGGGCTTGGTCTGGCTGTTGGTGGCACTGTCATCGGTGCCGGTACGATCGCCACTATTGCCAGCGTCGTATCTGCTGCGGCCATGCTCGCATCGCAAGCACTCGCCAAACCGCCATCGGCGCGCGGATCGGTCAATACGATGCGTGTCGAAGCGACACCGAAACAATCCTATGCGATGGGTGAAGGTCTGGCGGGCGGTGTGCTACGGCACGACACCGCGTGGGGGCCGACGCTGAAAAAGGTGCCCAACCCATACCGCTTCATGGCGGTGGTCTATTCCGGCTGCGGCCCGATCCATTCAATCAGCCCGCGCGTCGATTTCGAAGCTGTCAGCAGTTGGTATAACGGCTTCCTGTTCACCGACACCCAACTCGGTGCGACACCCGAAGCGGATGCACTCTCGCCGCAATGGTCGGGCACGCCGAATTGGGGGAGTTCCTACAAACTATCCGGTCAAGCCGCGATTGGTTGGTCGTTTCTGTTCGACAAGGACGGTAAGCGGTTCGCCAGCGGCATCCCGCCGCTTGCTGCATACGGCAAGTGGGTCAAGGTGTACGACCCGCGTCTGGACAGCACGCAATCGGGCGGCTCGGGATCGCATCGCCTCGGTGACGAAACGACCTACGAGTGGTCCGAGAATCCCGCGCTGCACGCCGGTATGTACGCCTATGGCCGCTATCAGAACGGCAAGCGTGTCATGGGTATCGGCATGCCGGCTGATGGGATCGACTGGCTCACAGTAATGGCATGGGCCAATGTGTGCGATACGAACGGTTGGACCATTTTCGGCGTGCTGTTCGAACCGGACAATCGGTGGACCAACCTCAAGGACATCTGTTTCGCGGGCGGCGGTCAACCCATACCGGGCAGCGTGCTGACGTTCAAATACGCCGCACCGGTCGTCGCACTCGATACCATCGTCGAAAACGATCTCACCGAAGACAATCGCAGCGTCACCACGATGCAGAGTTTCCGCGACCGCCTCAACACCGTCGTCCCGCAGTACATCAGCCCGGATCACAATTGGGAGATGGTCGACGCGGAAGCGGTGGTGAACAGCACGTTCCTGTCCGAAGACGGCGAAGAAAAGCGCGATGTGTGGCCGTTCAACTTCGTCAAAGATAAGGATCAGGCTACACAACTCGCGGCGTATCGGCTGTATGATACACGCGAACTCGCACCGATTACGCTGACTTGCAAGCCGCGCATGCGTCACTATCGACCCGGTGAATGTTTGCATGTAACGTTGCCGCGTCTCGGTCTCGACACCGATGCGATCATTTTGACGCGTGAAATCGACCCCATAACCATGAAGGTGACTCTCACCCTAATGGGTGAAACACCAGCGAAACATGCATACTGCCTCGGTCAAACCGGTGTCGCACCACCGACACCAGCAATCGGTCAAACTGCGCAGGAGCGCGATGAAGCGGCTGCGGGTGCAACAAGCGTGTCGGCTCGCCGTCTTGTCGCCAAGACCAATCAATTCCCGTTGTCCGCCGATGTCGGTGAGATCGACATTGCGACGTTCGATGCGACTTTAACCGATGGCCGGGATATTTCGTTCACTGGCACAACCCTGACCACATTGCAGGATGGTGTGACCGCGATCTCGGACGACACGACCTATGCGGTATTTTGGGATTTGATCGACGAAGAATTCTTCCCGGTCGAGGAACCGGCGACTACTGCTTTTGCGGATAGCACCAATGTCTTCATCGGTTGGCAGACCACGCCTGATGGTGGAGGGACTTACAGCCCGCCGCCCGACGCACCGCCCGGATATGGCGGCGGGGGCGATCCGAATTATAATATCCCTTGATAGAAGCACTGGCCCGCTATAGGGTCCGATAAACGACCAGAGGCATCAGATGTTCCCCAAAGCGTCCTATACGATTACCGCCGACCGGTATGCCCCGCACGAAGATTATATCGACGTGATCGGTTATGATTTCACCGGCGCGACGACCAAAATGGAAGTTCGGGACACTCCGAATGGTGGCACAGTTCGGGCGACGACCGATGACACCGTGACTGTCGACATCGATGTGACCACCACCGAAGGTGTTCCGACCACTCGTTTCACATGGGTCATTCCAGAAGTGACGATGGAGGCAATGCCGACCGATCCTGCCGATCCGTCCGGGCCGCACGAACTCTCTTACGACATGCACATCACTCCGAGCGGTGGGACCAAATTCGTCGCATGGGGTGGTAAATTCATCGTTGACGAAGGGACGACACAGTAATGCCCGGAACTATCCAAGTGGTGAACAACCAGACCGTTTTGCAGGCTGGCGAGAACGGGATTGCGATTCGCGAAGATCGTGCGGCTGTCGAAGCAGCGGTTGCGTCAATCGACAACACGGTTGCAGGCATCGAAGCGGTGTCCGCGCAGGTGTTCATCAACGGCACGGTGTATTGGGATCGCACCGATCGAAAATTGAGTTTCCCTCAGATCACCGGTCGACTGCGTGACAGCGGGTCAAGTTTCACGACTTGGACGCCGGCAGGTAGCACCATGTGGGAAGCAACCATGCCTTCGAGCGGGTCGGGTTTGGTCTATCTCGACACCACCATCGGATCGAGCAGCAACCCCATTGAGGTCAGCGCGTCTCTGGCTGTCATTGACCAGGACGAAACGAAGATACCGCTCGGCTATTGGTGGCAGCGCAATTTCGTCGGCTTCCTCGATTTTCAAATACAGGAGACATGGGCGATCGACCGGCGCGTCCAGCACGTCGCGTCAAATCTCTCGATCGTTTTTGTCCCCTCCGCATCAGGTTCGACCTACGGGTTGACTACGGGTTCGCAGGGCAGTTGGTTGGTGCCGCTGACTTTGCGGCATGTTATTCTCGGGAATACCGTGAGCACCATCGCCAACACGGCTTCCGCAGCAACGGACCCGACCGGCACCTTCACATGGTCCAACTACACACAGGTTGATGTTGGGCACGGCGCGGAAAGCACGCTCTGGCTGGACGTTGGCGCAAACACTGTTTCGGAATCATCGCGGACGGGTTTCATGCGCGGCACCAATTCGGGGATTGTTTCGTTGGCTGTTCGGCACTCCGGCAACGGGCGGGTTGTGGGTCTTTCCGGCCTTCGCGCGTACACCGCCGGCGAAGACCCTGACGGGTTGTTCGATCGAGTGTCGACCAATGAAGCCGCGATTGCTGCGATGGATTCGAACGTGCCCGTTCTGTCCAGCGGCGAACGCTTGCGTCGCTACCTCAAGAAACTGGCGATCAATGAGGATGGTGGTACAGAAGTCATTCGCATCTGCGCCGGACCGTGTGATAGCTGGTGGGACCGCCCCTATGCCGGGGCCGAGTTGCTGGCGCGTTTCGCAGCGGACGGTATTGCCATGTCGTCGAGCGGCTACATCAACCTCAATCCCGACTTGGAGAAATCCAATGGGGTGACGATCACGCAAGGCGATGGCTCGACCGCACTCAATGACGGAGTTGCGGATTGGACGCATGAGGACGCGCACACGGGTTCTGGCAACGGCCAGCTTTCCGGTTCTGGCAATGCACTGTCCACCACAGACACCGACCGTACCTTCCTCGCTACGGGCATCAAGGCCGAAACGATCCACCTAACCTATCATGATACCGGGACGGGCGCGTTCCGCTATCGCACCAATGGCGGATCGTGGACGACTGTAACGATGCTCGACAGCGGCGATGCGCTGCGCATTCAGGTGGCATCGGGGCTGGCAGGTTCGGCAAATACGCTGGAGATCGACACCACCGTCAACGCCGGAGGGCAGACCGTGCGCCTGCTCGACATCTACGCCGATGGCACGGCGGCGGGCGTTCAGTTCAACCAAATGGCCAATGCCGCGAGCACCGCGCTGGATTGGGATGGTTTCGTGGGTGCGTGGGTGCGCGAGATCACCGCGATGGATGTTGATCTCACCATTGCCGCACTCGGCGTTAACGACCAACGGCAAGGCGACAGTCCCGCGACCTTTGGCACCACGATGCAAGGGATACTTGACGATTACACGGCGGCACTGCCTTATTCGCAGGTGCTCATGGTTTGCCCGCCGCGTTGCTCTAGCGAGGGCGACGGCGGAACATCATCTATGCAGGATTTTGGCGCGCAATACTCCGCGCTTTATGTCGCCAATGACTTCACCGAGATTTGCCGCCTCGACACGCTGTGGGGGTCGTTCGCAGAAGAAGATGCGACCCCTACGACATTCGAGCCGGATGGCGACCACTTGAACGACGCCGCTAATTCCGGAGCCTACAAACGGTACATCGGTGCGTTCTACGACCGGATGCTTCGCAGGTTTGTCTGATCCCGGTTGATTCTCACACAAAGGTTAACACAATGACCCAACTGACCGACAAGACCCGCCGCATCCAGACCGTCCTGGGCGTCCCGAGCGATGGCAAGTACGGCAATCAGACCGCCGATGCGATCCTCTCGAAGATCGATCCGCAGAAGCCGTTCGACCGTACCGCATTCCTCGCGCGCTACGTCAACAAGGATGCGCCGGCGATCGAGCCGAAAGACATCAGCGACGCGGCCAAGCGCCTCAACGTCCCGGTGAAGCACATCCGCGCGTTGAAGGAAGTGGAGAGCGGCGGCACGTCGTTCGACAATTCCGGTCGACCGATCATCCTGCCCGAGCCGCACATCTTCTACCGCGAGACCGGTGGCCGGTTCGGTCGCACGTCGTTCAGCTATCCGAAGTGGGGCGAGAAGCCCTACCCGAAGTCGTATGACGCGCGGTGGGAAATGCTCGCCGATATGGCCGAGTGCGACGAAGCCGCTGCACTGCGGAGCGCGTCGATCGGTCTGTTTCAGGTCATGGGGTTCAACTACGCCGCCGCTGGATACGATAGCGTTCGCGCGATGTGGGAGGGCATGACCGCCGACGAGGACGATCATCTCGAAGCGATGGTGTCGTTCATCCTGTCCGAAGGTCTGGACGATGAACTGCGCATGTGCCGCCCCGGCGACGCGGCCAGTTGCGTTCCGTTCGTCAGCCGCTACAATGGCCCCGGCTACAAGAAGAACGCCTACCATACGAAATTCGCGAAGGCACTCCGATGAACAATGCTCTGCCCGCTCAGTACCGGTTCTGGATCGCAACGCTGGTGATCGGCGGATACCTTGTGTTCGGCGGACTTGCTGCAATGTGGGGCGTTCGGGACGGCGGCACAGTGTTCGTCATCTCCGTCCTGTCGACGATGGGGCCGCTGGTCGGTTGGGTCGTCAAGGGGCTGTTCGAAGGCGAAGAAGCCACGGGCAAGCGCGATGACCCCATCCATGTGGAGGAAGACTGATGTTCGAATGGATCGCGTTGAAATGGGCGTCCAAACTCGGTCGGCCCCTGATGATCGTCGGGGGCGTGCTGCTTCTGTTCGGTCTGGCGTTTCTGCTCGGGCGATGCACAGGAGGTGATGATACGGATGCGATCGAAGCACAGGCCAATCAGACCAATCTCAGCAGTGATGCGATTGCTGACGCTGCGGCGGGCGCGATCGAAACCCTTGAGGGTCGAGTTGCAACCGAAGATGCAATCGATCAAGCGACACAAGCGGCACTGACCGAAATCGACGGTGCGGCCAGCCCGATCCAGATCGAGAATGCCGTCCGGTCCGCGCTCTGTGCCAAACCCTCCCACCAGAACGACCCGGCATGTATGCCGACAGCGGAGAACCACCGATGATGAAACGTCTCGCTCTGTGCGCCCTTGCTGCTCTCTCGCTGTCCGGGTGCATCAATCGCCCGGTCGTATCGACACCCGAGGTCCGCTGCAACTCGCTCATTCCCTCCACCTGGTCCGAACCGGTCGGCAGCGCGCCGATCCCGCAGAACGATCCGCGCCTGCCGGGTTGGTACGGCCAGGTGCTGACGGAAGCGATGGCTGCGGCGATTATCGCACCGTGGGCGGCGGGTTTCGTGGCTCAGGACGGCCAGTTGGACAAGGCGAACGGTCGAACCGCCGATGCGATCGAGATCGACCGAGCCTGCGAGGAAATGGTCAACGCGGCTCGGGTGGATCGTCAGTAGGCGGGACGGGCTGTTCGCAGTAGTCGACCGCACGCTGCCATTCATCCTCATTGAACTCTGCACCTGGGAATGCGCGTTCAAAGATCTTTCGCAATACGAACATCGGGCTGTCCATCACCCGTCCTCCCGCTCATCTGCCATCAGATCGAGCATGTGTTCGGTGTCACGATCCGCCTGTGCCGCCAAGCGACATGCGCCGAGAACGAACACGACGACTGCCACTGCGTAAATGATACCGATTGCGAGAAAAATGTTCAACATCTCATATCTCCGTTGCGTTACGAATCGTATGCACCGCAACTGACCGCGTGTCAAGCGATGATGAGTTTGCGTGCTTCGGCGACGTAATACGAGTAGTCCACATCGGACCAATTGAATGTTGCGGCATCGTTGCATTCGCGAACCAACCGACCCGCTTGTATCATGGTGCGTCGTTCGGTCCACTTCGAACGGTTCTTGGTACACACGCGCTCATCCCACTGGTTACCAGTTTCGGTCATCACCCGCTCATATTCAGCCTTGGTGACCCCGTTCGCCCGCTTCCATTGGCCGATCACACCGCCTGCTGCGGGCGGGCTGATCTTGACCATTTGTTCGCCGGCGGTCGAGACATAGTAGCGCGTGACGCGTTGGACCTCGCGGTTGCCGAGCATCAATGTGTCCGCCCGGTTCACCTTGGCCCGCAGCATGAAGTCGTAGGGGTCGGTGTGCGCGCGGATGAACAGTTCTGGATCGACCCCGTAGACCATAGCGGCCACCGCTGCGCGCGTGCTGACGATGTTCGAGTGGTCGCGGTGCCAGGCGGGCGGCGAGGACTTCCCGATCGACCCGGCATAGTCGAGCGGATCGGGATGCCAGTACGCGCCCTTGAGTTTCAGCTTACCGGGCATATCAGGTCAGCGCATTTTCGCACAGCATCGGGTGCAATGCGTTCGTGAAGGCTTGTTTCGCTCGGCATAGATACCCGTTACGAATCCGACCCCTAAACCGAGCAAGGCTGCGGCGACACTGACGGCGACGGTCATCATCCTTCTCCCACCCCATACTTCTGATCGAACTGCGCCCATGCACCCTCCCACGTCCCTTTCGACGCGGCCTTGCTGTACTCGGTGGCACGCGCTTCGAAGAAGTTCGCATGTTCGACGCCGTTGAGCAGCGGCGGAAGCCACGGCAGGGGGTGTTCGGTGATCCCATAGATGCGCGGCAGGCCCAAGTTCTCAAGCCGCCAGTCCGCAGTGAACCGGATGTAGTTCTTGATATCCTCGGGCGTCATGCCCTGCACCGCGCCGCTCTCGAACGCGAGGTCGACGAACCGGTCTTCGAGCGCAACGGACGTGCGGCAAATCTCGACCAGTTCGTCCTTGAGCGATGGGGTGAGGCATTCACGCTCCGCACAGAACGCATGGAACAGCCGGGTGATGCCTTCGCAGTGCAACGATTCGTCGCGGACGGACCATGACACGATCTGCCCCATCCCGGTCATTTTGTTGAAACGCGGGAAGTTCATCAACATCGCGAACGATGCGAACAGTTGCAGACCTTCCGTAAAACCACCGAACACCGCGAGTGTACGCGCTATATCTTCGTCAGTTTCAACGCCGAATTCTTGCAGGAAGTCGTGCTTATCTTTCATCGCCTCATATTCGAGAAACATGCCATATTCCGATTCAGGCATGCCGATCGTGTCGAGCAGGTGCGAATAGGCGGCGATGTGCACCGTCTCCATGTTGGAGAAGGCGGTCAGCATCATCTTGACCTCGGTCGGCTTGAACACGCGACCGTATTTATCATGGTAACAGTTCTGGACCTCGACATCGGCCTGTGTGAAGAACCGGAAAATCTGCGTGAGCAGATTGCGTTCCCCACCAGTCAACTTCTGGTTCCAGTCCCCGATGTCCTTACCCAGAGGGACTTCTTCCGGCATCCAGTGAATACGTTGTTGAATTTGCCAGTAATCAAACGCCCAATCGTACTCGAAAGGCTTGTATGTTTTGCGGGTCTCTAAGAGCGGCATTTCGTTCTCCGTTTTAAATGCTGGCAAATTCACCGTGATACTTCACGGCAGCAATTTTATAGGCTTCATGTGCTTCGTTTGGTGTATCGAAACAACCCAGGTGAACTCGACCTTTGTCAGTCCTGATCCGTGCACGCCACTTGCCTTTGCCGGCTGGTGACACACCCTTCAACCCTGTTGTACTGGTTCGGTTGGTTCGACGATTGCGCGCGTTTTCTTTAATCGAACAGATGCGTAAATTAGCTTTACGATTGTCGGAAGTGTCACCGTTGATGTGATCGACAACTTCATCGGGTTTCGGGCGCATGACAAGACGATGAATCATTGTGTGCTGACCATCAACCACAGCATGATAATAGGTTTTCCCCTTACCAGGGAAGGGGCACCATGAATAGGTGTTTAACATCCATTCGTCTTCTGCGTCGACGCGTATCACTCGACATACTCCGCGATATAATTGTTCACATCTCGTATCCACATGCGACTGTAGTGTGCATCTTCCAATACGAGACAGGTGTATTCTTCCCACCGCTTCTCGACACTTTGCGCGTGTGCCAGATGATCGCGGTGGATGCGATATGTGATGCCGTCCGTGTTCGCCTGGATCAGCGCAATCGTCGGCACATTCAGCAACCACTCGGCGAGCATGCAGATCAATAGCTGCCCATTGATCGGAACAGTCATCGCATACTGCGGATCGAAGAACACACTGTACATGCTGTTCGATTTGCCCCACGCGCCGTTCGCTGCCAGTTTGAGCGCGGCGTTCATGTAGGTGCCCTTGGCGTGTTCCTTTCGTTCGGCGGGGATTTTAGCGTACTCGGCGACGAACGCGCTGCCGAGATGTTCCGGTGCCAGTTTGTTAACGATCGCGAGCGAGGGGTACAGGCTGGCAACGTCGATGTCCCTGATGAGCCATTCATCGGTTGCCTCGAATCGCTGTGCCTCGACACTAGCATGCACCCCGCCAGTCCCGAAGTGAAAAGTCAGTCCGCCGACCGAAGCGGACAGATCGGTGAACACGCCTTTCGTCTTGGGCGGGCTGTCCGGTCCGTCAGCCTCATCCGGTGTCAGCACCTGGTCGAGCATGAACTGGTGGATGCGCTGAAACTCGGGATGCTCGAACCGGACGTAGGGAAAGATGATGTCCTTGAGCGCGATCTTCGTGCGGATCGTCTGTCGCCGCTGCTTACGACCGCTCGACCGATCATAGCATACGTCCTCACCGAGACGCTGTTCGAGCATCTTCTCGCCGATTTTCGTGTCGTTCCAGTTGAGGCATTCGATCCCGAACTGCGGGACCAGGCCGAGCCGGAAATTCAGCGCGTCCATGCTGTAGTGAGCAAACCGCTTCGTCTCCTGCACATCGTGCTTGTTGTAGGGGATCAGTTCACCGTTGACCTCATCGAGCGTCACGGGTCGGTCGAACGGGATGCTGCTCTCGACGACGCTCGGGCTGCGCATGGCGAACTGCAATGCTTTCAGGCTGGTCGTCTTGGCGCGGTTGTCGAAGTGGTGGACCTTCCATAGATCGATCTGCGGCGCGAACCGATCACGCGGCCACACAGTATGCGCCCACCGATTGTCACCGTACCCGCTGGTGATGATTGCTTGGCTCTTTTCATGCAGTTCGGCGTATCCCGTGGTGGTCGGTGCGTTCATGAACAGGTGGAGCAGGGGGTAGTCATACCCTTCGTTGTTGAAGCCGACCATCGCGATATTGTTCTGCATGCACCAGACGAGCCATTGCAGCAGGTGCTGGCTGTCATCGCGAAACTCGCTGATCTCCCACACCATAGGTTCATCATCGCCGAACAACCGCTCGGCAGTCAGCGTTAAGCAGTTGGACAGGCATTCAATGTCGTAAACTATCGCTTGTTGCAGGTCGGGTGCGGTTGTCATCACGGATGCGTCGGCAACTGAGCGAGTTGACGATCAACGGCATAACGCAGATCGTGCAGATCGTTGGTCGATAGTTGCTCGACCTCCACACCGTCGTATCGCATACTGGTCCGCAGCGGCCAACCATCGGTGTAAGTTACCAACTCGATCCGACCAGCGCGCTGTTCGATCTTCACGACTCCAACCTCTTGATCGCGCGTTTGATCGCAGCGTCCGACACGACCGTCTCACCGCTCTTGCCGGGTTTAGCGGGTAGCAGTTTCTTGAGTTCGGTGGCGCTGGCTTGCCGCTTCTGTGCGGCGCTGAGTGGTTTGCGGGGCATGTCTCTCACCTAGAAAGGGATGCAATCTTCGAACGGTAAGACCGCGCTCGGCGAGCGGCACGGGTCGTCATGACCCGCACCGCATCGCTGGCACGGCCACCTATCGCGGGGGCGGCGCACCCGGCATGCTCGCCGCAGCGGGCTGACCCGCAGCTTGGTCCACGAAGCCGGTCGCAGGGGGCGGCAGGGTGGAACCGCCACCGACAGGATGCGCGCCACCATCCCATGCATTCGTCGCCGGGTCGAACCACTGCTCGGTCCCGTTGCCGTTGTCATGGATATGCGCCGGATCGGTCGGACGCTGCGGACCGGTCGGTGCGGGTGCTGCGGGCGGTGGGGGTGCCGGGTTAGAAGGGGATGCAGCGGTCGGTGCAGTCGGGCCATTGTTCGATGGCGGCGCGGTATTCCCCGGCGTACCACCCTGGCCCGGTGCGGGAGGCGTGCCCTGCTGCGCACCGTTTCCCGGCTGACCCGGCATCGGTGCACCGCCACCGGGCGCGGTGGGCGTGGCGCTTGCACCGGGCGGCAGGGGCGGCGGGCCGCTGCCGAACGCCTGGTTCGGATCGGTGACATGCTTGTTCACGATTTCCTCGCCGTGGCCGACGAACGCGATCTGCTCGGGGTTGACGTAGAGGCCGGGGGTGTGGGTGGCGTTCGTCGGCTTGTTGACCTTGAACGTCACTTCGGGCTGCACATAGTCACCGGTCTTGACCTCGCTGGCGTCCATCTGCTGCCACTGCGTACCGTTCCACCGCAGCATGCGCGGCGGCTCGATCATAGTCGAGATAGCAAGGACGACATGACCCGCGTAACCTTCACGCTGGCTGTAAGGGTTGCCGTTCTTGTCGATCTCGCTGTCCTCTGTCGTCTTCCATGAAAACGCGGGCGGCTGACCGTTGGGGAACAGTTTGGCCGCTTCGGCTTGCATGTGCGGCCATACCCGCGCGTTGAACTGGTCGGTCGGGATGGCAAGACCGAAACTGGTTTCCTGCATCTGCTGACCGTCCTTGCCGATCTTCGGATTGCCGTGGTTGTCCGTAGCAGGCTTCGGCTTGCCGGGATGACCCCACACGATCCGACCGACCGGCAACGTGATGGTCGTGCCGTAATCGTTGTCATAGCCGATCGCGGTGAGATGGGTGGCGGTGAGTAGGGTGTGTCGCATTTTACTTGCTCCGGTTGTGTTCGCGCGAAACGCGGTTGTAAAATTTCTCAAGCGTTGAAAGATACGCTTGTTTTGCTTCGATTTCTGCGCGTGTTTTTTCGATCTCCCACGCGGCCTGCTCCAATACATTCATCTCTATTCTCCCGGTATGCCGAATGCAGCGCGCGCTTTTGCGTCCGCATCGATCCGTTTCAGTTTGGGGTCGAGCAGCGGTTTGTCGGTCAGTGCCGCAACCGCTTCCTTCGATACACCCATGCGTTCGGCCTGTGCGGGCGTCACGATCGCTTCCTTCGCCAGATCGACGCCGGCGGCTGCGGACAGAGCGGCGGCGGTCAGACCGGGTTTCCACTTCCGGTGCCCGTGCCGTCGTTCCAAATCCCACCCGGTGAAGACCTCGCCGCCTTTGATGCGGTGCGAGATCAGTTCGTCCAGGGCGTCCGCGCGGTTCTTGATCGTATCGACCGCAGCGCGCAGGGTTTCCAGTTCGAATGTCAGCACGTCTTTCGGCAGGCTGTCATCGAACGTAACACTCGCTGCATCTATCGCGTTCATGCCGGCAGTGCGCGCAGCGGGGCAAAGTGCCAGAGCGTGACACTTCGCGCAATGGTCGAGACCGGTCACCAGTTCATCGACCGGATTGGACAGGCGGGTGTTGATCTGGTGATAGAACCCCATCAGTTCTTCGTAGCTACACGACCATTCCCGCAGCGATCCTTCCGTATGGAACGGGCGCGGCTGGTGGATGCGGAACACGATGCGGTCAACGGTGGTTTCGTTCTGGATGACCCATCCGATTGCATGGCTGATGAGCGTCCAGTTCATGCGCGGCTCGACGATCCGCCAGCCCGACTTGTAATCGTCGATGGTGAGGGTGATTGGGCCGGTCGCACGCGAGTCGGCAGCAGGCCATCCGCGTACACAGATATGATCCGCGCGACCCTTCACTTCCCACCCCTGACCGGCATAGGACGTGTCGACTTCCATCGCACCGCAGTCGAGCGCGCTGACATACGCACTGACCGCCTCGATCATTTCATCCGTGATGATGACACCGTTGGGTGCGGTCGAGCCTTCGCTGACATCGCCACCCTGGAACATCTGCTCGGCGAGCCAGTGTTCGGCGTTGCCCTTGTCGCGTTGCTCACGGTTCGAATCGACCGGTACGGCGCGCGGCATGTTGAGCGAGCCGAAGCAGTGCATCACGCGCCCGAGTTCTGTTGCGGTTACGGAGATCATTTTACCATGCCCTCACGGATCGTCTTGGCGAGACTAGCGATCATATCGAACGCACCGCGTACCTCACTGTACAACGGTGTCCCATTACGAGCCTGTCGGGCGGCATCTTCCAATTTGGCCAGATGGTTACGCAGACGTTGTTTTTCATCCATCTGCATCACCCCATCCCCAACGCGGCTTTGTAGGTGTCGAGGATCGTTTCCTGCTCGGCGCGTTCGTCGGGCTTCATCTTGCGCAGCTTCACGATCATGGTGATGATCTTCGTGTCGTAGCCGACCGCTTTCGCCTCGGCCTTCACGTCGCGAATATCGTCCATGATACCCTTCTTCTCTTCCTCCAACCGCTCGATCCGCTCGATCAGAGTGCGCAAACGATCATCGGTCGCTACGTTGTGGTCCGGTTTGTCCACGCGCGGCTCCATCAGACCCTTCTCGACAAGCTGCTCATCGGACCATCCGGTCGCGCGGTACTCGTCATAGGAGTGACCCTGTGCAGCGGGGGTCATCACTTTGGTCGGGTTGGTCATCGTTTCATTCCTGTGAAATACGGGCACCGAGTTACAGGCTTCGGTTGTTTAAGGTCGGCCACAGCCAAGAGCCGAACCCCGTAAGTAATCACCAGCGACCGTCGGCCTGGAACTGCTGGACCAGCTTGCCGATCAGTTCGGGGTTGGGCGCTGCGTCGGTGATCGAGCCGATCCCGTTCGCCTGGCACACACCGGCCAGATATTCGGTCGACAACTGTCCGTCACCCTCGCCGAACTTGGGAGCCGCAGCGTTCATGAACGTCGTGAAATCCCATTCGGTGTCGTCAGCAGTTTCGGCGGCGGGCTGCTGCTGTTCGACAGGGGCCGCAGGCGCAGGCGTGGCCGGGGTAGCGGGCTGTTCTGCCGCAGGCGTGGGTGCCGGCACCGGGGGCGGTGCGGGCTGTGCCACGGGCGGCATCGGAGGGTTTGCGTTCACCGGGGGCGGCACAGGCGCAGCAGGCGGTGCAACCGGCTCACTGGCGGTCGGCATCGGCGGGGGCGGGGCGTTCGGTGCGGGCGCTGCGGCATTCTCCGCCGCCGGATCACCGGGCTGCTCCTGCAAGCCAGCGCGCAATTCCTGCTCGATCGCGGCGCGTTCTTCGCCCTTCGGCCCGCCGCGACGGCTGGCCCATACGCCCTTCGCGGTAAGCTGGTGATTGCTGCTGTGGATGCGTTCGTCCCACGGCAGACCGTCCGCGTCGAGTTCGACATCCCCGCCGTCCGTATTGTCCGGTGCGTCTTCGTCGCTGTCATCGGGCGATGCAGTCTCGGGCGGCGTCATGCTCGGGGAGGGTGCAGGCGGGATCGGAACAGCCCCGGTAGGCGCGGACGGCGGCGATACCGGGGCGACCGGAGTACCAGTTCCAGTGCTGGTGGGTGCGTTTCCCGTGTGTTCTTCGAACGCGGTCATGGCGGCGATCAATGCGCTCGCTGAACCGGTGAGGGTGAGGGTGTGCTTCATGTGATTCGCTCCGTTGTGGAAGGTTGTGCTACGCTGATTAGGACTTGACGTAAAGAGCAAAACCTTCCACCTGTCAAGTCGTCAATCAACGGAGCAACGAATCATGTCGGATAATGTGACGCAGGGCGACCGCGATGCTTACGCGAACGAGGTCGAGAAGTTTGGCGACAAGGAATACGCAGACCTTATTCGGGCAGGGCAGCGCGACACACTTTCTATGCTCCAAGCCTTCGCCGCCCACCGCTCCACAGCACAGCCAGAAGTCAAGGCGCTGGCCGAAGCGTTGGAGACTGCAATAGGTCTGCTCTGGGAACATTGCGAGGGTATCGCACCGCGCATTGAACCGCTTGAGCAAGCCCTCGCAGCCCACAACAAGGCCCAATCATGACCATCCGCATCCCCTGCGACACGATCGCCCGCCTTGCTCATCTGCTCCCGTCCGAACCATCCGATGATCCGATGCAATGCTTTCGGCTCGACAACGGCAAGGTCATCACCACCAACCGGCAGTTCATGGCGGTCGAGTTGGTCGAGCCGTTCGATGGCGTTCATTACATCCGCGCTGAACAGGCGATGATCGAGCAGTGCCGCACCGAAGCGCAATGGTCCGGGGTGATCCAGTTCACGCCGGTCGAGCAGATGCGATGGACTACAGCCGTCACCATGATGGGGTGGAAATGCTCGGACAATCTCGGTCTGTGGCCGACCGAACCGACCGATTTCGATCTCTGGCACGAACGGATCGTGCAGCCGGTATGCGAACCGCTGACCGAGACGAAAGGCCCGATGGTATTCGATGCGGACGGTCTGGCACTGCTCGCTCGGTGCAGCCCGTCCGGCAAGGTCGTGATGGAGCAATTCATCGACCCGCGCGACCGGCCCACTGTGGTCCGCGACATCGACACAGCCGACTGGACCGGTTTTTTCAATGCGCGCATCACCGATGGTCGCGCACATGATGGCGCGGTTGTGCCGGGGTGGTTGCGGTGAAACACCCGTATTGCGGTTACTACGGGCACGCTTTCACAGGTTGGTCGCTGTGGATGCCGGTGAGTCGAGATTTACCGCCGGTGTCGATTTTGCCGATTGGGGCAAAACCCAAATATGAACCGGTTGAAGCACGGCGCATGCGTGAATGTTGCCGCTGCGGTTTAATTCAGTCCCAAGACTACGAGACACGCGAAATATCGGAGTGCCATTCATGATCCCTGTAATGTGCCGAACTCGTCACGAACCCCCACGGTCCTATGGTGACTGTCTGCGCGTGTGCGTTGCGACCATCATGGACCTCGACGCCGAAGATGTGCCACATTTTGCCGATCTTGGCGCTACTGCCGATGAAGCGATCGCCAGCGCGCGCCAGTGGCTCGGTGAGCGCGGTCTGACCGTCGCGTGCTTTGCGTTTCCGGGCGATCTGGCGCTGTCGGATGTTCTCGAATACATGGGCCAGACGAACCCGACCGTCACATGGCTGCTGTTCGGATCGACCGGTCATCCCGACATGATCGGTAGCGGCGGGGATCACGTCAATGTCTGCCAGGGCGGCAAGGTCGTGCACGATCCGGCATGGGTGCCCACGTCGATCAAATCGCCCACCAGTGCCGGTGTATGGCAGGTTTGGGTGGTGTCGCGGGTATGAGTAACAGACTTGCCTGCGGCGTCATCAACGACGAAATCACACGGGGATTGTCAAATTCATTTGACTATTCATTCGACGGTCTTTCGTTTTTTGACCCTCCCAAGATGCCCGATGTACCTGCTGATTATTCACTCGGTTTAATCGTCGGCCCATCCGGTACGGGTAAATCAACACTGCTCAAAAACTTCGGTGTTGAGCATCAACCTGAATGGGTCGAACACCGCGCCATTTGTTCGCATTTCAATGATGCAGCAACCGCGTCCGAACGACTCGCTGCGACCGGTCTCAATTCAATCCCTGCATGGATGAAACCTTACAGCGTGTTGAGTACTGGTGAAAAATTCCGTGCGGATATGGCGCGGCGCTTAATCGACGACGCTGTGATAGACGAATTCACAAGCGTTGTGGATCGCAATGTTGCCGCTTCCTGCTCGAATGCGATCCAACGGTATATCCGTGAGAAAGGTCTTCGTCGCGTAACATTCGCGACATGTCATTACGACGTTATCGAATGGCTGCAACCCGATTGGGTTTTCGACACCCTCACCAAGTCGTTTCAACAGGTGATAGTTCGGCGACCACCGATTGAGTTGGAAATCATGCCTTGTTCCACCGAAATCTGGCCATTGTTCAAAGAGCATCATTATTTAGACGGTTCGGTCAACAAAAGCAGTCGGTGTTGGATCGCTTCGTGGCGCGATGTACCGATAGGATTCGCTTCGGCGCTGGCATTCCCCAATCGTAATTTTAAGAATGCATGGAGAGAGCATAGAACTGTGGTGTTACCTGACTTTCAAGGATTGGGTATAGGGGTGCGCCTGTCCGACGCCGTGGCACAAATGATGCTCGATGAAGGGTGTCGATATTTCTCGAAAACCTCACACCCTCGCATGGGTGAATATCGTGAAAAATCCCCGTTGTGGAAACCTACGAGTAAAAACCGCAAAGCACGTAATGATTACAGAAAGTTCAAAGGTGTGACGAAAGAGGACGGGCATAAAATGCGCCATGTTTCGCGGGTCTGTTACTCTCATGAGTACATGGGCATCTAATGACAATCCAACTCCGACCCTACCAATCCGACCTCAAGCAGCGGGTGTACCAGTCATGGCAGGCGGGGCACCGTAACGTTCTCGCCGTGCTGCCGACCGGTGGTGGAAAGTCCGTGGTCATCAGCGACATCATCCTCGACGGTCACCAGCAGGGTCTGACCGAGTGCGTCATTGCGCACCGTAACGAACTGATCGGGCAGATGTCGCTGCATGTGGCGCGGCGGGGCATCCCACACCGCATCATCGGATCGAGCAGCGCGGTCAGCCAGATCACCAGCGAACACCGCCGCGAGTTCGGTCGTTCGTTCGTCAACCCGGACGCCAAATGCAGCGTCGCCAGCGTCGATACACTCAAGGCGCGCGCGGAAAAGCTGACCGCATGGTCCGCTCAGGTGCAGCGGTGGACGATCGATGAGGCGCATCACGTTCTGCGGAAGAACAAGTGGGGTGCGGCGGTCGAGATGTTCCCCAACGCCTACGGGCTTGGCGTAACCGCTACCCCGTCCCGAGCGGATGGTATGGGTCTCGGTCGCCATCATGACGGTGTATTCGATGATATGCTGATCGGTCCGTCCATGCGCGACTTGATCGATATGGGTTCGCTGTCGGATTACGAGATCGCCGTGCCCGAGGGTGACTTCGAAATCGACGAAGGGCAAATCGCAGCGTCCGGTGACTGGTCGACGAAACGCATGCGCGAGGCATCGCGCTGGTCGCATATCGTCGGTGATGTCGTGGTCGAATACCAGCGCCGCGCACTCGGCAAACGCGCCATTTGCTTCGCCACCGATGTTGAGACGGCTGGCGAGATCGCCGCGCAGTTCAACGAAGCCGGGGTCGTCGCTGCGGCTGTGTCGGCCAAGACACCAACGGAGACACGCAATGAGTTCATACGCCGCTTTCGCGATGGTCGGATTACTGTGCTTGTCAACGTCGATCTATTCGGTGAAGGCTTCGACGTACCGGCAGTCGAGGTCGTTATCATGGCCCGACCGACTGCTTCTCTCGGTGTCTATTTGCAGCAGTTTGGGCGCGCTCTACGCCCTATGCAGGGCAAGTCGCATGGGTTGGTCATCGACCATGTGAGCAACTGGAAACGGCATTCGTTCCCCGACAAGCAGCACATCTGGACGCTCGATCGGCGCGAGAAGCGTGCCAAGCGCGAGCCAGACCCGGACGACATCGAATTGACCGCCTGCCGCGAATGCAGCCGTCCGTATGAACGCACCCATCCGGCCTGCCCGTATTGCGGGCACGAACCGGTTGTCGCGAGCGGCGGCGGGCGCAGTATCGACCAGGTGGACGGCGATCTGATGCTGCTCGACCGGGACGCGCTGGCAAAGCTGCGGGCGTCGATGGTGCTGGAAGCCCCGGCAGACACGCAAGACCGCGTGACGGCTGCTGCGGGCGCACTGGCCGGCAAGGGTGCAGCGAACCGGCAGTACGAGCGCCACCAGGCCCAACAGCGCCTCCGTGAAGCGATCGAGCAGTGGGCGGGGGTGCGGCGCGCGATGGGCGAGGATGATAGAGTCATTACCCGACGCTTTTATTTGACACTTGGTGTGGACGTGCTGACGGCTATGTCAGGCAAGCGTGCCGAGATGGAAAGCCTCGCAACGACTGTGGAAGGATGGTACAACCGATGAACATGATCTACCCCGATAAATTCGGCGCGCGTGCACCGGCTGTTCCGGTTCGTGATGCGTCTGGCAATCGCTATTCGCTCGATGTGATCCGTGCGTTCGTAAAGGTGTCGCTCGATTACGCAGCGAAACGACCGGATGTCACGTTCCAGGTGCAGCAGGATGGATGGGGTTACAGCAGACAGGAAATCGCACCGATGTTCGACTACTGCCCGAAGAATATCATGTTGCCGTATGGGTTTCAGTTTTAGGAGAGACGCTGTGTTAGAGTTTGTTATTGGGGTCGCCGGATTTACGCTAGGTTACGGGTGCAAGTGGATGCTCATCGACATGAAAGATAATCCTGGGCGTGGGGACATATTGTAATGCTTCATATCTCGCTGTCCGGTGGTCTTGCCAGTGCTGCAAATGCGTTACTCGCTCATGAAGCGGGCGAACCGTTCATCATGTGGTTCTCAGATACAACGATTGAGGATGACGACCTGTATCGTTTTCTTTATGACATCGAGCGTCTTGATATTGCACCATTGATCCGTTTGAAGGACGGGCGTGACCCATGGGATGTTTTTGTCGATAACGATTACATCGGTAACAGTCGGACCGCTCCGTGCAGCCGCATACTGAAAACCGAACTGATTGACCGCCACTTGCGCATCTGCGCTTCGCCAGATGACCCAATTGTGATCGGTTTCAGCTACGATGAGGAAGAACGTCAAAAGCGAGCCGCAGCACGATGGTCACCGCGCCCTGTTCGCTCATTGATAGCAGAGCAAAAACTGTCCGGTGGTGACGTTGAACGACTCGTGTGCGAGAAATACGGTATCCGTAAACCACGCCTGTACGACATGGGTTTCGTTCATAATAACTGTGGTGGTATGTGCGTCCGTGCCGGTCAAGGTCAATTCGCCATGCTACTCGACAAGCGACCGGCGCTTTACATGAAGCACGAGCAACGCAACGAATATGCCCGGGAAGCAATTCAGCAAAAAGCACGAGTACGTATCGCTGCTGGTACATACAAAGGCAAGTCCGGCACTGCCAGTGCCGGCGGCTTCATCCGAGTCACACGAAACGGCGAAACGGAGTATTTACACATGAAGGAATTTCGTGAGCGTGTCGAAAGCGGGGAGTTGGTTCCTGCTCGCTATGAGATGGGTGGCTGCGGCTGCTTCACGGACGATGCTTGAGAGCGCAGTACAATCGCACACCCGGCTCGAATTGGCCCGCGCTGGCTGTTTGGTCTGGCGTAACAATGTAGGTGCGTGCGAGGACCAGTCCGGTCGCATCATCCGGTACGGTCTGTGCAATGAGAGCGCGCAGATGAACCGGTCACTCGCCAGCAGCGATCTCATCGGTATCGTCCCGGTCACGATCACCCCGGACATGGTGGGCAAGACGATCGGGGTGTTCGCTGCGGTCGAGTGCAAGCGATCAGGTTGGCACATCACTCCGGGCGACCAGCGCGCCCAAGCGCAGAAGCGGTTCATCGATCTTGTGCGGTCGGTCGGCGGGGTCGGCGGGTTTGTGTCCGATCCGGGCCAGGTGCGGTCGCTCATCACCCTCTGACTTGACACCCTGTAACAATATAAGCCATAGCTGAACAAACCGAACGGGACCAAGCGAATGAACAGCACCATGCAAGGCGAACAGTCCAAGAGCGCGATCATCTCGACCGCGCTGGAACTGTGGCATGAAAAGGGGGAGCGGGGCGTGTCGGCTCGGGCGATCGGTAAACGGATCGGCCTGACCCATGCCGGTGTGATCTACCACTTCGGCAACATCGCCGGCCTGATGGACGCCGTGAAGCGCGTGGCGATCAGTTCGGGCGATGGACTGGTGATCCGCCAGCTTATCGCAGCCGCCGATCCTCTCGTTGCCGGTTGGTCGCAAGAGGATCGGCTGGCCTGGTTGGCGGGTGGTTAAGCGGAATACCTGTGAGATGCGTTTTTCCAAGCATCACCGGCGCTTGAACTCTCACCTATCACATCGAACGCTGTTTGGATTTGCCAGCGTCCGTCAGGTAATCTAACGCTCTTGGCAGTTGGTTCGTTGCGTTTGACGACCTCTTTACATGTCATGCGAATCACTCCGTTACTAACGACTATCTTATGGCATACTCATAACACGGATGCAAGCGCACCGTGTCAAGCGAACCTTGCGCGACAGGATGACCGTTGCGTATCAGTGTGTACCATTCACCGTGTTCCAAACGATACACCGGTGGCGGTGCGAATAGATCAGGGTGTGGCACGGTGCACACAGACCGGCGGGTCTGGATCGTTCACGTCCCACCGCAGCCCGCACCGACATGTCATCTCGTCGCCTTCCTGGCGCGGGCGGCATTCGTTCAGGTTGACCGGTGCGGTCGATTTGCGGGGCGTATCTTCCAGTGCGCGCAACGCGTTCACGATCATCAGCGCGGACAGTTCGTCGCGGGCATCGGCGAGATGCCTGTCGTCCTGCAAGACTTGCTTGCCGGTGTTGCGGAAGCGGGTCATGTCAGACCTTTCATCGGTGGTGGTGGGACCGATGTATCGGCGGGCCACGAAGGCTCGAACGCACGCGGTAGCGAGCCGGTGAGCAAAATAGTCTGCCGACCGTCCTGCATCACCCCTTCATAGCGCGTCTTGCCGCGACCAGTGCATTCGGCACAGTATGTCGAATCGATACCTTCCCCGGAGCCGTTGCAGACCTTGCATGCCGCATCGAACGGAAAAACCGCACTGCTATGGATCGGGACGCCGAAAGCAGTCGGAATCACGCGATCCATCGGGGACGGTTCGAATGCCGCCCGCATCGCGTCGATCAGCGAGGGTGATCCGGTTATCGAATTCATCACCCCTCGTACTCCGCTGCGGGAGCCGTCTGCTCAGGCTGCGTGTCCCGGCATGCAGTGAGCATGCCGATCAGTTCGTCCAGTTCTTCGCTCGATCCGGCGATCCGGTCGGCTAGCTTCTTCGCGGACGTGTCGCTTACGTCCTCGCTCCGGGCGAGCCAGATTGCCAGGTCGGCGCGGTGTGCGTCGAACGGTGATTTATGGATGACACCCTTGGCGTCCTCATAGCATGTGATTTGCTTGACCATGTGTTGCTCCTGCGGGTTATTGTGCCTGCCAGCCGAGACCAGCGCATATATCGCGCCAAATCTTGTCACTATAACTCTGGCTGATCTGCATCTTCCGGCCTGCTGCTGCGATCGTAAGACCATCGGCGACCAGTTCGGCCAGTCTGTCGCGCAACCGCGACGCGCGCGCCGGGTCGTGCTTTCTGCTGTGCCCCTTGCCGCGTCGCGGCTTCTGCAACTGCGGCTCGGTGGTCGGCACACCGGATCGATCGGGAACGTAGCGCACTGCACCCTGTTCGGTCAGCGCGATCATGTTGTGCCGCTTACCGCCCTCGGGCTTCGTGCGGGTCACATCGCCTGCATCGATCATGCTGAGCAGGATGGACCGGCAATGGGTGTAGGATCGCGCCCACGCCGGCCCTTCGGCGAGGTCGTCCGCGATCTTCTGTCTGATCCCTGCGGTGCGGTCGGTCATTCGATCAACTCCCGGCGTAGTGCAGCGATGTCGGTCGACATGGATGCGTGTGCTTCGATCCGGTGCACCTGGCCGCGTCTGGTGAGCGTCAGGATCATCTTCTCACCGGACTGTTCGATGTTGACCAGTGCGGCCCGGTTGAGCAGCAACTGTTCGAGCGCGTCGATCTGCTGCTGTTGCTCATCGGCGGCTGCATCGACACGCTGTGCGAGCAGCCCGAGTGTTGCGGACGGGTCGGTCAGGGGGTTGGTGGTCATATGCTCCCCCGCGCCGACCACTGCTGAGTGTATTCAGACGCAAAAGTGTCGGGTGCATTGAGTGCACGCCATCGACGACCGTCCGCATCGACCGTCTCGTTGCGGTTCTTCTCATACGCCCCACAAACCGCCCGAGCCTGACAGATCGCGTCATCCAGCGCGTGATGAGCAACCCCCATCGGGCCAGGGTGTTCCTTGAGCCATGCAGTATGGTCCGTGATGCCCGCCATGTCGAAAGCGGTTCTGGTGTCGCGCGGTGCGCGGTAGTGCCACGGAACGGGCAATCCGACCGCTTTGTACGCTACGGCGAGCCACGGCCCGTCTGTGGCGGCTCCGTGGGACCAGAGACGGATGTCGAACGGTTTGAATTCCTCATCCCAATTATTGAACCCGACCAATTGAGCGATCCATTCGCTAAACCGCTCCAACGCCACCCGCAGGTCCACAGGGTCCGCGAACGCCGCCTGTGCCGCTTCGGACTGCTCGGACCACCATTGGACGGTGCGGGGGTCGCGGTGGAGGGGGTATTTGGGTTTGGTGTTGGGGTCGCCATCGTAACGATTGCGAGCCACGGTCGGATTGTCACACGCGACATAGAACCAGTAAGGGTTGTCCGGTGCGGACGGTCCGCTGTGGAGCATACCGTTCTTGAAAAATTCGGATCGGTCGTGCGGGATGTCGCCGGCAATCGTGCCAGTCACAGGGTTAAAGACTACGGCACCGATGGAGCGAATGTCGCATCCCGGTTCGGTGCCCCAGGTCTCAAGGTCTAGCATCACTGATACGGTCATCGGTTTAATCCTTTCCATGTGCGTCCTGCACGGATGTTGTAAATAGTCATCGGTTTAACACCGAATTCACGAGCAAGAGCGACACCACGTTCGCCGCCGTATTTTGCACGACGTGCTTGTTCTTCAGTGAGTTTGACAAAATGTTCGATTTGCTCACCCCACGGTTGAGTGCCGTGTTCTTTCTTGTCGTCAACATTTTGCTGTGGTGTTTTCCACCGCAGGTGTCTTGGGTTCACACATCCATCACCACCGTTACCGCAGTTGTGTGCTGCATGATGGGACGGGGACGGTGGTTCCCCGTGCACCAGAATACACATGACGCGATGTGCTTGCGTTCCTTCAAACCCTTTGAAATTTATCAACCCGTATCCGTGACTACCGCGCGCAAACGGCCAAATTAAACAGTCATCACCGTCGTGATTGACATGATGCAGTAACCAATCACGCGCAGTACCACGCATCATTTCACCGTGTTCGGGATCGCCGTGCCTGTACCAACGCAGATAATGTGCGTTGCACCGCCCGCGTTTCAATGCGGGTCGCTGGCAGTCAGAGATTGAACACGTCGTCATGACACCGTCCTACCCACACGCTCCGATTCGGGTCAAGTCCAAAAGTGTCTAAATAGTTCTTGACCGATCGCCCCATCCTAACCTAGCGGTAAGCGTCTATGAGCGGATCAACATACTGCGCTGCGGACGTAGCCGAACATCTTGGGGTCAGTCGGGCCACCTTCTACAACATGTTGAAGGATGGTCGATTTTCTGTGCCTGCCATACCAGGGACTGATCCGCGCCGGTGGCGTGTCGATGAGGTCGAATCGGTATGGGGGCCGCGTAAATGACCGCCCGCGATTACAATCTCGCCGCCGCCTATGTCAGCGCGCTCGGCTGCGATCCGGCGTCCACACCGCTCGACATTCGCGCCCTTCATGACGCTGACAAGGGTCTGCCCGGTCATGCGCGCCGCGACAGCCTGAACGCGCTCTGGTCGTGGATCGAGGCGATGAACACCGCTGGCTATGGCATCTTCATGACACCCGCCGCACTGGATGGTGTCGGTCGGTCGCTTGAAAACGTGTCGATGATCCGCGCGCATTATGTCGACCTCGACGCGCTGGACGCCGAGCAGCAGTACACAGCGGCCAACGCGTCCCGCCCCGCGCCGGCATTCGCCGTCATCAGCAGCCCCGGTAAGTGGCATGTCTATTGGAGCGTGCAGCACTATCCTGCCGATCTGGCGCGGTTCGAGCAGTTGCAACGCAAATTACGGCAGACCTTCAACGGCGACAAAGCCGTGATCGACGCGACCCGTGTGATGCGCCTGCCAGGGACGCTCCACCTGAAAAACCCCGAGCAACCGCATCTGGTGTCGTGTTATGCGCTCACCGGGTGGGGCCAGCCGCTCACCGTCGACCAGCTTGAAGCAGCATACAGCGCGGTCCAGGTGATCGATGGCGGCGGCGAGCGGCACGATCTCGGCGACCCCGAACTGGCCGCACCGTCCCTGTCATGGCTGCAACGCGCGCTCGATCTGGTCGACCCGAACGAACTCGATCGTCCCGATTGGGTCGCGCTGACATCGGCATTCAAACAGGCCGGGTGGACGCTCGCGCCAGAAGCCGCACTGCTCGAAATGTGGTCGCGGTGGTGCGCTCGCTATACACAGGGTGAAGGCAACGACATCACCGAGAACCACAAGAACTGGCAGTCGATCCGCAACACCCAACTCGGGTGGCACAGCCTCGTCCGCCGCGTGCCGTCGCTCAAGGCTGCGGTCAGCTTCGGTGAAGCCGGTGCGCCAGCGCCGCCTCCCGCACCCGGACAACCTGCACCGACCGCACCGCTCGATTGCAGCAACGAATATCTGACGCATCTGGAATGCGCCGAATGGTTCAAGGGGTGCGTGTTTGTCGAGTCGCACGGCAAGATACTCACGCCGGTCGGCACACTGGTCAACGCGACACAATTCAATGCGGGCGGCTACGCCGGTAAGAAATTCATCATCGACGGAGAAGGTAAGTTGACAGACGAACCGTGGAAAGCAGCGACGCGCTCGACCATGTGGCGTATCCCGAAAGCGCACAAGATGCGGTTCCTACCGGATCGCCCGACGAACGAAATCGTCACGGACGAACTCGGGCGGCGCGGCGTGAACATGTATGTCAAACCCGACATCGACACGCTCGAAGGCGACGTGACGCCGTTCCTCAACCACATCGCAGCGATCATCCCCGACCAGAACGATCAGCGTATCCTGTTCGATTGGATGGCGCATACGGTGCGCTTCCCCGGCTTCAAGATACCGTGGGCACCGGTGATCCAGTCGACAGAGGGGATCGGCAAGGGCGTCATCAAACTCGCCATGACGCATGCCATCGGTCTCGCGTACACCCACTTTCCGAACGCACAGGAATTGGCCGACAGCGGCGGCAAGTTCAACGGGTGGATGCGGAACAAGGTGTTCATCCTGGCCGATGAGATCAAGGTGGACGAAAAGCGTCACATGGTCGAAGTGTTGAAGCCGCTCATCTCCGAAGAAATGATCGAAATCCAGTCCAAGGGCGTCGATCAGGAGATGGAAGACAACCCGACCAAATGGGCGTTCTTCACGAACTACAAGGACGCGGTGCCGGTGACCCGTAACGGGCGGCGCTATGCGATCTTTTACAGCCCGATCCAGACCGAAGACGATCTGCTCGCGCGCGGCATGGACGATGCGTATATGAAGGCGCTGTTCGAATGGCTCAAGGCGGACGGTAAGCGTCACATCGCGCATTGGCTGCACAACTATGCGATCGAGCGTGGGAGCATCCCGATGCGCGCGCCGAAGACGACCAGTTGGGCCGAAGCGGTCAAGATCAGCCGCAGCCCGATCGAGCGCGCCATCACCGAAGCAATCGACAGCGGTGCACCGGGCTTTGCAGGTGGTTGGGTCAGCGAGATTGCCGTTGCGAACCGGCTGCGCGAGACCGGCGCTACGAAGGGCCAAGTGCCGCCGCATGTGATCGGTGGCATTCTGACCAGCATGGGATACCGGGAGAGCGGCAGACAGGTCCGCCCGTTCGTTCAGGAAGACAAGGATCGGATGGGTGTGCTGTACTACCGCGATGGAAAGGCCGATCCGGTCGGCTATGGCACTGCACAGGGGTATGAATAGACATGCGTATCGGCAATGGTGAATTTTGGCTCGGTGACTGCTTGGAGCGGATGGCTGACATACCGGATGGTAGCGTGGATATGGTGTTGTGTGATCTGCCGTATGGAACGACCGCCTGCAAGTGGGACACGGTGATACCGTTCGAGCCGTTGTGGGAGCATTACTGGCGGGTGATTCGTGACGACGGTGCTGTGGTGCTGACCGCTTCGCAACCGTTCACGACTGCGCTGATTGGGTCGCAAATAGAACGGTTCGCTTTTTCGTGGGTGTGGAACAAGGTGTTCGGGGCCAACTTCGTACAAGCGAAACGTCAACCGATTAAGACACACGAAGATGTGGTTGTGTTCAGCAAAACCGGCAAACAACCGATGTATCGCCCACAGATGATTAAGCGCGACAAACCGATCAAAAAGGGTGGTAACAAGCAGTCGAAAGCAATTCCGATCGCAAAAACCGAAGCGAGCAAAGTGTTCGGTGCGTCGGGGAAAACCTATGATGAAAAATATCCCGTCAGCATCGCCGAATTTTCGTGTCGTGATGACGCGCGTGGCCTGCACCCAACCCAAAAACCCGTCGCGCTATTCGAGTATCTGATCCGCACCTACACCGATCCGGGTCACACAGTCCTCGACAACTGCGCAGGATCAGGAACAACCGCCATAGCAGCCGAACGCACTGGACGCCGATGGATTTGTATCGAGCGCGAGCCGACCTATTACTATCCGGCAGTCGGTCGGGTGTGGGGTGAGGTTAACGGATCATGACCTTGCGAGTGGTCGTCACAGGTGGGCGCACTTTCAGCGACGAGTCGCTTGTCGTCCGGGCGCTAGGGTATCTCCACCAGACCTATAGCGTCGATCCAGTCGGCTATGGTACTGCACAGGGGTATGAGTGATGGTTGAGATGTGTATCAGCGAAGCACGTTTTGGTCTGAACTCGGTCACTCAGGATGTGCAGATCGTCGCGCCGGGTGTCGGTGTGACAGATTGTTGGGAGTGCGGCGGTGATGGTGATTGGACCAAATTCCACCCTGAACCTGATGCTTTATCAGAACCGCTTCAATGTATCAATTGCAAGGGCACCGGTCGACAGTATGTCGATGCGTGGGCACCACCGCGCTCGCCTAACCGAACACCCCGATCATGACCCACACCGCTGCGGCGCTGCATAGCAGACGCGCTCGCCAGGGTTTCTCGGGCCATGCGGTGATCTGGTGGTTTGCGTCGGCGAGGATTGCCATGATGACGAAAGCGCCCGGTGCGATCACCTGTGCGTCGGTCATCCACGCGGTGTTACGTTCGGACCAGTAAAGCGCAGTGCACATGCGAGCCATGCCGCCGAGCGCGATCCCGAGCAGCAGTGCATGGTTGCTCGGCCAGCGCCCCTCGCGCGGCTCGTACCACATCTGCCGGCGCGCACCTTTGAACGCCAGCCCGAAGATACCCACGAACACCCATCCCGCGAATCGAACCCAGTCGGTCACGGTTTCGAACACGGCGTGCTTGAGAAGGTCGGCGATGTCGCACGGCGCTCGCCGCCAGGTTCCACCCGCGCTGCGCCAATTGCGATAGGCCGATCGACCGTAGATCATCATGGTGATCGCCCCGAACAGCCCCCAAATATGGTACAGGTGGACGAAACCTGAAACTAGATTCATCCCTTGAACCCTTCTGCTATTCTGGCGGTGGCGGCGATCGAGGCGTCTGTGGCGCGTTCGAGACGAAAAGCCGCGCGATCCTGCTGTTCAAGTTTTGCGACGAGAACGCTTATATCAGGCGGGGTATTAATCCGCAACCACAGGGTTTTAACAGCTTCAAACATCGTCTTCGGTCCCGATAGGGCGAGCGCCAGTTGCTTGCGTATTCAAGGCCACTTGAACGGCTAATGTCTGCATGGCGTGCGCGGTTCTTTCGGCTGATTCACCGGCACGGTTGACCATGCTCTCGATCAGTTTGTCGCGACCCGAAAGGGAACGAAGCAGAACACCGCAGAAAGCGATGAGCGCCACGATGACGAACAGCATACCATAAAAAGCAATTCCGATCTCGCCTTTATCGATCAGACCGGTCGGCGGGGACGGCATAGGCACAGCCGCCCCGGTAAAGAACCACATCGGAATGATCGCTGCTGTCCGCATGTGCCGTCGTTACAGGCTATCCCGGCGGTGGGCAAGATGTTTGCGAGCGCTCGAAATCCCTCATTTCGTCCTCGGTGATAAGCCTGCCACCCTTGGCAGCGGCCTGGGCATGGGCGTCAACCGCGTCGGTGACGTAGGTGAACCGGCCACCATAGACAGGGCAGATCGCCATTGTTCCCCCGCGCCCGCTGGTCAGCATGTAGCCGTTGGGGAAGAGCCGGTGGAGTTCGCGGTTAGTCGGCATTGTGGGCCTCCTGTGCGCGGAGGGCGGCGGCGCAGTAGCGGATGGCAGAAATGACTTCCTCGGCGCAGTTGTGGTCGAATGTGATGGTGTAATCATCAAGGAGGATGTGCCCCGCAAGGGTCTTGCTGGCGGCGTCATAGCCGACCTTCACCCTAGGCGCGTTGGTATCATCGTAGCGGCCACAGCCAAACTCAGCCCTCGAAGGGACATTCCCCTCCAGCGCCTCGATCCGCTCGGCCAGCTTTGTTGTGTCGGTCATTGTGTTACTCCGGTGGTATGGTTAGGGCGCATCGCTACGCGACCGCGCTGTCAGGCTATCGCCCGGAGCCTGCTTCGCGTCTCCGCCCTTCGGGTTTCCATCGACTTGCGCGCAGACTTGATTGCCCGTCGCGTCTAAGCGAGGCGTAATGGCCGCTCCGCCCGTCGCGCCTTTGTCTATAAGGATGTATTCGCACCCCGTTTCGTGATCCCTCAAGACGCCGTGGCTAGCGCGCTCGAAAGTGAAGCTAACGGATAGTGCTGGCGCTTGGCGTTCGGATTCGCGGGCCTCTTGGACGGGTTTGGAAGCCGACCTTGGTCCACAAGCCGCGAGCGCAACGGTCGCGCCTAGCGCAAAGGCAAGTGACAGTCTCATAGCGCAATCCCTCGCAGCTTGAGGTATCCCTCAATGGCCTCCTGATAGGACAGGACCGTAACGGTCGCTGCGCATCCGGTAATCGCGTCAAGTGCTTCATCGTGCGACAACGCGTTAGGGATACCCTCCGAATGGCCAAGACCCGCAGGGGCTTGGTGCGAAGCAAAGGTAGCCCGCCCCGTAGGGGAACGCCCATCCTCTATTTCGGTCTTTCGGCTATTCATCAACGCCTCCTTTGAGTGACCTGATGGCTTGAGCGGCGTGGTCGCATGCAGCATTGTAAGCGCGATCAGACATCACATCGTCGCTGTTTTCGGCATCGACCTTTTCATTCTCCACCACCTTCGCAGCCTCTTCCAGCACTACATCCCTATCGGAGAGGGCGGTGAGGGGCGGCCAATCGACCTCGCTAATGTGGAAGTACCGGATGCCGTCACGCGGACCATCCGGCCCATTCGGGTAGCTGTATTCCCGCGCGGCGCTTTCAGTGTAGCGCCCAGCTTCGTGCGGGTTGCCGGTGTAGCCGCAAGCGTGCGGGCGATACCAATACGGACCCTTGCGGATCAGGTAGTTCCGGCCATCGGGCAACTCCCCCACCAGCGCGCTATCGGCCTTTGGGGCGGGGCGGGTGAGGGTCAGCCGAATGGTTTTCAACTTCGCCCACAGCCCCGCGCTGATGCCATAAAAAAAGCGGGAGCTTTCGGCAGCGATAAGCTCGTCCAACAAGACCACTGCCTCGATCCGTTCATCCGCCATCATCAATCTCCAAACTCTCTGCAAATATCCTCGAAGCGCGGGAGCATCTTGCGTCCGTCCGCTTCTGCTGCCTTGCGCCCTCGCGCGGTAATCGCTGCTCGCAATTGCGCC
>Ga0115011_10000185_pt1 | contig 56669 bp, 45 predicted proteins | sample TroAtlMetagenome_2_FD_88705 | JGI IMG/M metagenome (GOLD analysis project Ga0115011, IMG submission 88705) | Marine eukaryotic phytoplankton communities from Atlantic Ocean - Tropical Atlantic ANT8 Metagenome | ecosystem: Environmental > Aquatic > Marine > Oceanic | place: Tropical Atlantic... | reverse complement strand
GGGGAAGGGGAAGCCGAATCCCGAAAGAGCCCTTTTGATGCGTTTACCAGCTTATTTTCGGGCGGTAGTGATAAAGACGCTACTATGGAAGAAGAAGTTTCGGAAGAAGAAGAAGAAAAAGAAAAAGCCGGAGGAACTCTTGGTGCAATCTTCCGTTCACTCAATCCGATTGACTAGGTGACTCGTTAGCTCAACCTTCCTAGTTCTTTTTTTTGCTCGCATACTCGGCCACGATTGCGGCTGCATTCTCATTGAAGTAGTCGCGGCAACCCGTACAACAAACGTAGTACGTCTGACCTTCAAAGTTGACCGGCATCGTCCCTTTTCCACCCGATACGATGCAAACAACTTCCTGAACGCCCTTGCCAAACATGCTCCCTTTGCGAGTTGCCCCCACTTCACCCAAACGAGTGTATAACGCTTCAGAGATTTTACGTTCGAACGAAACGACCATTCGTTTCCCAGCTGCTACTGTCCGGAAAGAAATGCGCGAAGGCAATGTCTGCCCGGCATTTATGAACACTAACTTACCACGGTCATCACGATTTCCTCGCATTTCGAGTTTCTCGCCATCAGCATTAATACCTTGAGCTACATACATATCGCCTTCAAACGACACCTTGAGTTCTTTAACGAACTTCCCCTTAGGGCTTTTATAAACCAAAGCCGAGTCCTGTTTGCTAAACTTCCATTCCCAAAGACTCTCTTCAATCCAGCCACCCTGAGTTGAGCCTCGCTTGAGTTGTCCTACACCTTTCCATTGCCCAATGAACTCCTGAATTTCCTGAAGTTCCAACTGAGGTTTCACTTTCTCAATTCCAAATACTTGGGACAGAGAAAATACGGTTAAAAGTACGAGGCAGAGAGAGAGTTGTTTCATGATTCAAATGCAATAATGCTGGCTGTAAAGCCATGTAAAAAGTTCTTGCCGCCAACAGGGCCTAATTCACCCTGAGCAAATATTCCGGTCACCGGTATTGCTCCTAAGTGTTTGCTCAACGTAGCTGCATCATGAGATTCCACTTCGAACATTCGAGTACCACGCCCGTTACACGTAAATAATAAGGCGGCAGCACATGGCGTTTCAAGCTGACTTAGTAATTGGTTTAATTCTAAGCTGGCCGATTCGTGATCACGAATATGAAATTGTACCGTTTGACCCACTCGTAAATAATCAGCGACCACGACTGCTTTTTGCTCCGGATCAACACCAACGACATTACGAATCAGGAAATCACCTATCTGGTACTCTTCCTGATACTCACTGACGACACGGCCGATATGAAATCCATTCTGCATGGCTCTCTGTTCGTTGGTTGGCAACTCTTCATAGAGATTTTTGAGTACCTCCAATGCCGGCTTACCACCAAGACCGGTAATCATATTCTGTTCAGCCGATGTAATCACAAATCGGTCACCAATAGGTCGACAGCCTTGAGAAACAACCGTCTTTGTTTTGACACCACCTTGTAGGACGACAGCGGCCGCCCCGTTGTTATATACTTCCGAGCCGATGATAATTCGGTTCTCGTCCGGCATTTGGAAACCTGATGCTAGGCCACCTACAACCGGCACACCCGGACGGTCTTCTTCCAACCTACTCAGCAACCCATCCGCTGGAAACGAAAATGGCTCTCCCACTAAGAGCATGACTGAATTCTCTTCCCACTCACTTCCTAGTGAGTCCGGCCAACCAAGGAAGGTACCTCCATCCGGAGTCCTCTCAAAGGTCAGACGCATGGAGTCAATCTGAGTCTCTGGTAACGATGCACACCAAAGAGAAATAGCAGGACTCGTTTCTATTTCAGTTGCATCGGCAACAATACTTTCCCCGGTGCCGCCGATTAGATGCCGAGGGGAAAGCTGAGTTTGCAGACACTCCGTGATCTCTTCCAAATGGGTCTGAAAGTGAGCAGATACAAATAGCACTAAGAGATCAATCTGGTTGCTCAAGTGACTATTTAAGCGCTGGCAACTGGTTTCCAGCGATGCTCTCCAATCGGTCGTTGTTATCACAGCGCTGGCAAATGCGTTTTGTGCCACACCAAATCCTCTCTTTGGATCAAATTACAGTTTGCGAGATAATCCCTACCGTCAATATAGTAGAGGTATCATTAATAGAACACTCCTGTCATGAATCATGGACACCCGAATCCGTTTACCCATTAAAAACCATGCTAAAACCATTACTTCTCGTTACGACTCTGGCTCTCATCTTTCCCGTATGCAGCCAAGGGCAAATTTCCAAACTTTCGTGGCTCCAAGACGCCCAAACACCTCCGGCCGGCGAATTTGGTATTACTCCTTTGAAACAGTGGCCATTGAATGTCCATCAGGTCGTGACGACACGCAAGCAGTGGGAGCATGCCGGGGTTGATCGGTCCAGTCCCCGCGATGTTATTAAACATCGCTGGCTCACTTACTTAGGTCCGCTGGCCACACAAAAACGCAGTTTGCCAAAACTAGAAGTTCTCCAACGCGAAGAAGTAGGAAGCGTCGAAAGAATTCTCGTGAAATACGAAGTCCTCTCAGGGGAATTTGTCGAGGCATACATCCTTAAGCCGCTCGAATTAAAAGGGAAAGTACCAGGTATCGTTGTTCTCCACTCTACCGTGGAAAACAGTATTGACCTTCCAGCCGGTATCGATGGACGGCCTGAAGAATTTCATGGCCTCGGTGCCGCTCAACGAGGGATGATCGCGATCGTCCCTCGAAATTATCTATGGCCTACCAACTATGGAATTAAAGCCCGTGAAATGGCGGAACAGTTTCTGATGAAGTATCCGGAGTCGAAAGGTATGGCACGGATGCTCTATGACGCTCAGGTTGCCACGGACATTCTAGCAGCGATGCCCGAGGTGGATGCGAACCGAATCGGTTGCGTGGGGCATAGCTTAGGAGCGAAAGAAGTTCTCTACCTTGCCGCATTTGACGAACGGATCAAAGCCACCGTATTTAGTGAAGGCGGGATCAGTACTAAGTTTTCAAATTGGGATGCCCCCTGGTACTTAGGTGAAACGATCAACAAGTCGTTTCATCACGATCATGATGAGTTACTCGCGTTAATCGCTCCTCGGCCGTTCTTATTGATCGCCGGAGATTCAGCAGATGGTGACCGAAGTTGGCCATTTATAGCAAAAGCGATGGCCGTCTACAGATTCTATCTCCGTAAACCGACCATCGCATTTTATAATCATCGGACAGGTCATCCTTTAACCAAGGAAGCTGAAACACGCAGCTACCAATGGATCAATATGGCATTCGATCATACCCCGACCTTGTCTAAATAGGATTCCCTACCAAGGTCCTCGGATATAATAAACTCCAAACTGACGGGTGCTACTGGGATACATCGGAGTCTTCATAAAAGGCCCTCGACCAGCGTTATTCGTGGTCGGGTTGAGGCTGTACTGGTGATGGATCGGCGAAATTGTATTCCCGGAAACACCCCAGTTGAAAACTCGCATCGTGCGTGCCGTGGGGGGGACGATCAGAGCGATTGGTGCACCCGTAGTTTGGTGACCGTAAGCTCCATTCCATGGAGTTTGGCTGGCCTGCTGTCGTTCCCATGATTGCATGATACGATTACGACGACCAGCTTCTGCTTCAGACTCTAAGGCGAAGACACTGAAAAAGATGGCCGAGCATACGCCGAGCCAGAATTTAGATTGCTTGTGCATTTGTACATTCCTGATGAAGTTTCAGCCGCACAAGCTCTAAGCGGCTTATCGATAACGAATAAACGTTCTCGTAAAACCAGCACCGTTGGGATAGTAGTTGTGGTAACTACGGTTATGGCGGTACATAAACTCATGTGGCATCAATGGTTGATACGTGTTGTAAGTATGCCCTATGCTCAGCGGTACCTGCCTAGGAGCTGGGTAAATTAGAGAGGGAATTCCGCCACCTTGGGTAGGACTGTAGTAATTGTAGAAGAGACGCGGGTTAGCGGGAACTCCCTGTATGGGCGCGGCCGCTGGTGCCTGCTTCAAAACGGATGGCTCTTTCGGAGCTGCTGTCGCTTTGGCCGGAGTATTCTTACGATTGAGCTTGAGTTTTGGCCCAGCCGCTTCGGCTACGACCCCTGGCAACAAAAACAACACTGAAAATACAATACCGACAACGATCTTCAACTTAGCCATCATTTGACTCCTTATTGGTCCGACTTCATGGAGAAGTCAGCACTACAAAAATCCGTGCTTCCAACACGCTACACGGAAATCCTATTACCTCTTTACTTTAATTCGGTATTCTCGAATTGTCTGGACGAATATTTGTCCATAAAACCAATCCCTTTGTTAGCGTTTCACCGGTCGAGACACTCGTTTTATAGACTCAACTGTTATGAAACCAAGATAACCGCTATAATCGTCAATCTTTAACACTGCCGTCGGACTTATTCATACAACCGTTAGGCAGTCATGAAATCGAATGGAGTCACCGTGTTGCAAAGGGAGTGCACCACCATTGGCTGGTAAACCAAACAGAAAAAATAAACCTCGACGAAGTACAGCTCAGGCGATGGCCGCCAAGCAGCGCTCTATTTCTGTCAGTGAGTTTTTTGCCAAAAACCGACATCTTCTAGGGTTTGACAACCCACGCAAAGCGTTACTAACAACCGTTAAAGAAGCGGTTGATAACTCACTCGACGCCTGTGAAGAGGCGGGAATTGCCCCAGACATCTGGGTGAATATCACTCAAACAGAACCAGATCGATACAAAGTCTCCATTCAGGACAACGGACCCGGGATCTTAAAAAAACAAATCCCGCTTATCTTCGGGAAGCTTCTCTATGGCTCCAAGTTCCATCGCTTACGCATGAGTCGTGGACAGCAAGGGATTGGGATCAGTGCCGCCGGCATGTACGGAATGCTGACAACCGGAAAGCCGGTCAAAATTGTCTCCAAACTTTCTATCCGAAAACCTGCTCACTATTACGAACTGCAGATCGATACAAAAACCAACAACCCACAGATTCTCAATAATCGCGGAGACGGACTCGATATCCCTGCCGGGGAAAAAGGTCGCGTCATCATGGAGAAGAAAAATATTGAATGGCAGGCTTTCTACCCGGTGCCGGAAGTAGGAGAGGGTGAAGAAGCACCGGATCCAGTCGAAGTTCGCAGCGGAACACGAGTCACACTCGAGATTGAAGCCAAATACCAACGTGGCCGGGGTAGCGTGGATGAATATCTGGAAATGACGGCCATTGCTAACCCTCACGTCACCTTGCATTACACGGATCCGGAAGGGGTGTTACATACGTATGCCCGCAGCACAGAGCAATTGCCTCCGGAGGCTAAAGAAATCAAGCCGCATCCCTATGGTGTGGAACTAGGCCGACTGGTCACCATGCTCAAAGAAATGAAGGAAGGAACCATCACACAATTCCTGACTTCCAGCTTCAGTCGCGTAAGCCCTGCGGTCGCACGACGTATCTGTGAAGCTGCAAATGTAAGCACTCGTAGTGGTGTCAAAAAGATCAGTCGCGACGAAGCGGATAAAATCTACAAAGCAATTCAACAAACGAAAATCAAAGCTCCCAGCACAGACTGCATTGCTCCTATTGGAGAAGAACTGCTACTTAAAGGGTTACATCAGGTTGTGCCCGGTGAATTCTATGTGGCAGCGACAAGGCCACCTTCGGTCTACCGCGGTAACCCATTCCAAATCGAATGTTCATTGGCCTATGGTGGTCACAATGCGGCTCAGAAAGTCTCCATTGAATTACTTGAACGACTCATCGAAGAAACGGATGCCCGTACATTACGCCAGTTCCTAATGAACACCTTTGACGGATTGGGGGCTGACTCAGCTGACAAAATTATGAAAGCGGGTGAGTTTGGCAGTCGGCAATCTCCTTCCAAACTAAATCAGGCCGAGCTGGAACGGCTGCATGACTCAATGAAAAATGTAAACGTTTCTGACGGCCAGTCCATGCAGATTCTACGTTATGCCAACCGAGTACCACTCCAGTTCAAGATGCGGGACTGTGCTATCACGCAAACCGTTATGAAAATGAACTGGAGAAGTTACGGCTTGTCTCAGTCACGTAGTAATTTACCCTCCGGTCCAGTACGTGTGTTGGTTCATGTTGCGAGTGTTTGGGTGCCGTTTACCAGTGAGTCAAAAGAGGCGATTGCTCATTATGACGAAATTCAAAAAGAAATCCGCTTAGGGCTACAAACAGTCGGACGAAAACTTGGCATGTTCCTCCGTCGACGCCAACAGGTAAAGAAAGAAGGCGAACGACGAAATGTGTTCGTCCGTTATCTTGGTGAAGTCGCACAGGCCGTATCCGACCTCAATGGTTGCGACAAGAACGAGATCTATAACCACCTGACCCGTGTGGCCAAACGGGTCACGAAGGAGGCAGATACCAAACTAGACGATCGCGGAAACAAGATTAGGCCGGAAGACTACGGTGATAACGTCTTAATCATTGAGGACGATCCGGTAGGCGAGCTAACTGAACAGCTTGATAAAGTCGCTCCTCAGAAAAAACTATTTTAACCAAGCAATGTCCGCAGGCGAATTCATACACCGGCAAAGGTAAGAAATGGCAAAGAAAAAGGCAAAAAAACCAACACCTGCACAACAGGCCCGCAAAGCCAAGTTGACTGCCAAAGATAAGAAGACACTGAATGCCTTGGTAGGCATGGCCGATGGTGTTTTCAAGCAGGCGAGTCGTGGTCGGGCTCCGTTTCTCGAAGTTCCTTCACGAAGCCTTTCAAATGTGAAATACAGTCCCACCAAAAAAATCATTGAAATGGGACGCTCCAAAAACAAACGTGAGCTATTCAATCTCTCACAGGCGCGAACCTATATGCAAACATTGCTGGTTGGCCGTGGCTGTAAAGAACTGATTGAACAGGGCAAGACAACCAGTATTCGTGGTCTCTACTACCTGCTCAAACACACGATTGAAGGGACACGCGAGGAAACATTCAATGATCAGGGTGATTGTGACCCTGTGATCGAAGATGTTGAAGTTACACTCAATGCTCTTCGCGAAGAGTTGCACGTCTATGCTTCCAACCGAGGATCAATGGTTGGGAATATCCAATTAGTCGACTCTGGCGACGAAATCGACTGCTCCCGAATGGGATCAGGAGGCTATGCGATCCCTTCCATTGTCGAAGAAGAAGTCATGCAATTCGTGAAGTGTGATGCTGATTTCATCCTGCATGTCGAAAAGGATACTGTCTGGCGTCGTTTTAACGAAGACAAATTCTGGAAAGAACACAATTGCATTCTGACACATGGTAATGGTCAGCCACCTCGGGGAGTGCGCCGTCTGCTAAGTCGAATGCATAATGAGCTCGGACTACCAATTTACTGTTTACTTGATAATGACCCTTGGGGGTATTACATCTACAGTGTGATCAAGCAAGGCTCCATCAATCTGGCATACGAATCTCGTCGGATGGCGATCCCCGGTGCAAAGTTCATCGGGATGCGAAGCCGTGACTATGAGCTATGTGAATTGAATCCGAGTGTCACCATCAAACTATCCGATAACGACATTAAACGAGCAAATCAAATTGCTAAATATCCGTGGTTTGAAAAGAAGAAGCGTTGGCAGGCAGAAATCAAAAAAATGTTATCGAATGGTTTCAAACTCGAAGTGGAAGCTTTGATTTCGAAAGACATCAGTTACGTTACTCAGGAATACGTTCCTGAACGACTGGCTCAAGGCAACTTTCTGGACTAGTTGGGTACCGTCGTTGAATACCACTGAACCATCCTACGATTTACGACCGCTCACCCTAGCTGACTTCGAACTTGTCACGTCGCTTTGGCACAGCACCGATGGCATGAGCCAGCTGGAATCACCAAAAGAGTTGCAGACCTTCCTCGATCGCAATCCCCACTGCAGCATTCTGGCCGAAGAAGGTGATACGCTGTTAGGGGCTATTCTCTGTGGGCACGATGGCCGACGCGGATATATGTATCATGCAGCAGTTGCTGCCTATGCACGTGGTCGAGGAGTAGGACGAGCGATGGTGGAGCACTGTGCCAGACACCTCAGAACGATAGGCATTCAACGCGTCACTTTATTCACTTTAAATGACAACTGTCCCGCTAAAGAATTCTGGAAACATCTAGGGTTTCGACAGCGTGACGATATTACTCAGTTCGCGTTTGATCTCAAAAAGTTCGACTGATTATGTCGCTATACGATTACCCTCGGTATTACGATCTGGTCTATGGTTCAGACTGGAAAGCTGAGTTTGATTTTCTGACCGGTGTGTTTAACAAACATGTCTGCGGGGAAACCAAACGACTTCTGGAACCAGCCTGCGGCACCGGACGGTTAATCTTTCGTCTGCAGCGTGCCGGCTTTCAGGTGGATGGGCTCGATCTCAGTAGCAAGGCCGTTAACTACTGCAACAAACGCCTTCAAAGACACGGCCTGCAAGCGTCAGCGTGGGTTGGTGATATGACTAACTTTAACGTCACATCTAAATACTGCGCGGCCTTCAATACAATCAATAGCTTCCGGCATTTAGAGCAGCACCATCAATCGCGTGATCATCTTGCCTGTATGGCTAAAGCGATTCGAAAGGGAGGGATTTATGTTCTCGGGTTACATTTGACCCCCGAGATCGGAGAAGCGAGTGAAGAAGAATCCTGGATCGCTCGTCGTGGGCATCTCTGTGTCCAAACCAGTATGTGGCTGATCCATCGCAATCTAAAACAACGTTATGAACGTTTTCATATGCGATATGATATCTGGACGCCGACAAATCACGAGACACTGGACGACGAATTCAACTTTCGAACTTATACGAAAACACAGTTTGAAGAAGAACTACTGAAGGAAATCCCCGAGTTTGAAATCACGGCGACTTATGATTTTAGCTATAACCTGAATCAGCCTCTCCAAGTCGACGATCATTCGGAAGACGTCGTCTATATTCTTAAAAGGGTATAATCTCGAGTATTACTCATACCCTTTTTGGCTTACAAGGATAAACCTGATGCGCCTCCCGATCCCGCTAATTGGCCTGGTCTTACTTCTGAGTAGCCTGGAGTCTCCTATGAATTTACAGGCCAAAGAACCTGACTTCGATGACATCTCTGAGTGGATAGAACGTCAACTTGACTTCACCGGTGACCCTAGCTTAGCGGTGGCTGTTGTCAAAGATGGCGAAATTGTATTTGCTAAAGGCTTTGGCTGGGCGGACAAAGAAAATCGTCGCCAGGCCGATGAACATACGGCATACTCGATCGCTTCAATCTCCAAGCCAATCACTGCTACCGGCATCCAGTTACTCGCCCAAGCCGGGAAGATCGAGATCGATCAACCAGCCAACAAATATCTAGGGCAAGCTAAGATCCGTAATCCATTTGGCGAAGCGGATGAGATTAGTGTCCGCCAACTACTAAACCACACTTCGGGTTTAGGACTTCATTATCAATTCTATTACCAAGCCGACAGATACCCTGTTCCAAATCGAGATACCACGATCAGGCATTATGGAATTGCCACACGCAAGCCCGGGGAGACATATTACTACTGCAACCTTGGTTATGGAATTCTGGATTATATTATTGCTCGCAGGTCGGGCAGAGATTATCCCCAATTCATGCAGCAAGCACTGTTTGATCCCATTGGTATGAAACACAGTTTTATTGGTTTGCCTACCGGAAAACGAAACAATGTTGCCGTCCGGTATGATCGACAAGGAAATGCCATTCCTCTTTATGAGTTTGATCATGATGGCGGCTCGGCTGTTTATGCATCAGCACATGACCTCGCTCTCTTTGCTTTACTGCATCTGGGAGATGCGTTTCAAGAAGTACTGAGCCCAAAGCATGTACAACAAATGAAAGAGCCGACCGGGAAAATCGGGCCAGGCAGCGGTTACGGCATGGGTTGGCGAATGGACAAGGGCGACTACGAAATTGTAAGTCATACCGGAGGCATGCCGGGGGTTGCTACCAGACTGTCGCTTGTACCAGAACAAAAACTAGCGGTCGTTTCTCTAAGCAATAAAGAAAGTAGCCTGCCGCATCAGGCAGTGAAAAAAATCCTATCTGAAATGCTGGAAAATTACCCGTACGATCGCCCCAATCTACTACTACCTGCACGACGTAAAAGCACCCCCACTTTTAAAGCCGGCGACGACTTCATTGGAACCTGGAGCGGCCGCATTGAGACCTATGAAGGTCCTCGCCAGTTACAACTTTGGATTGGCCGAGATGGCGATTTCCGAGCACGGATTGAAGGGCAGCTTGTGACCGTCATCACCAACCCTGGATTGAACGATGGAATGCTCACCGGCATATTCAGTGGAGATTTACAGACCTCCGATACATCACGCGTGAAGCATCTGTTACGACTTCGATTGCAATGCAAGGACGACGAGTTGGTGGGGGCTGTTGAAGCTGTCACCAATATGAATACGCAGTGGATTCAAGGTGAACGAGTCATTCCACGAGCGTACTATGGCCTGAGTCATTACACCAAACTGAAACGTATCTCCGCGATAGGAAGCCAGCAGACACTGTTCAATGGTAAGGATTTAACAGGCTGGGAAGCTCTAAAAGACTATGACTTTAAAAATCACGGAGCTATTAAAGTTGAAGAAGGAGTGTTGAAGCTTGGCAAGGGGAGTCCCGCTTCCGGAATTCGCATCAAAGGGGAGTTTCCCCGCATGAACTATGAGGTCGAGTTTGAAGCTCGCCGGGTTGAAGGTAGTGATTTCTTCTGCGGACTAACCTTTCCTATTAATGACACTTATTGCACTCTAATCATTGGTGGTTGGGGAGGTGGAGTCGTGGGACTTTCGAACATTGATACGATGGCAGCGGTTGAAAACGAGACAACGCGTTATCTCGAAGTGGAAGACAGACGTTGGTATAAGGTCGCGTTGACGGTAAGTGATGAACAGATCCAGGTTTGGATTGACAATCTGGAGTATGCCAATGTCAAAACGAAAGAGCATAAGTTTGACATTTGGTGGGAGCAGGAACCCGCCAGGCCCTTTGGTTTTGTCAGTTGGAACACTGGTGCAGAATTCAGAAACATCTTCATCAAACCAATTGCACCCTATTTAATCGGAAAGTAGTTCAAACCAAACGTCACTTGGTGTCACTGGACGAACCATTTATTTGTCGTACATTTCCCCTTCACCATAATCATATTCAAATGCCCTAAGGTTCATTCAGCAAGTCCATGAAAGAATCTGATTATGATCCACCATTTGGGACCCCTTGTTCGTCGGGGTGAAATAACGATTTCTCAACATGACCAATTCGAAGGTTGGCTTCAACTGTTTGGCCAGGAGACTCTAATTCACTTCGAATTAGAGTCGGAAAAACCCTCGGGAATGACCGGATGTCGCTTTTTATTTCAATCCGACGCCGCCTATGAACCAGAAATTAAACACCTCCCAACCGTACCATCCATGCAATTTGGAAAGCTAATTGCCCTACGACTCGACAATGTCGAGCCACACATGTTCATCCAACAAAATCTCGCCTCCAAAATTGATGATGACCACCAATGCGATTTTCAATTTACCTGGGAGTCCAGGGATGAAATCACCAAGATCGCTATCAATCCGGCTCTCGTCAAAATACATTGGACTGATCCAGCGCGGCGGAAGACTGAAAAGCTACCTGAGGCATTATTTCCTGAACGCCTACGTCATTCCACCAGCGAGTGTGTTGAACCAATTGACAAAGCCGATGGCGATGACTGTGGCCAGTTCCTACTCTCAGTCAAAATGCCAACCGAATCGCTATTCGAAGATCTAGCCAATCTTCAGATACAACCCATCGTGCATCAGGTGGTGCAAGGGACTAAGAACAAGCTGATCGACTTTATGAAAGAAATCAGTGAGCAGGATAGAAATATCCTCATATGTGATCTCTTAGAGCCTCCTATTCAGACGCCTGCTGCAGAAGACATGAGCAAATCGGAGTTACAAGATAAAGTCGTTGAAATTCTTGGGCGGCTGAGTATGCTTGGGATCGAATTCAAGCGATGTGAGCACTTTGGTAATAAGATGCTCTATGAGTGGTTAGTCAATAAAATTATTCCCTGGGAAAAAGTGCACCCTGAATTGGATCAGTATCCAATAATTCGGTACTTTGATACCAGCCTTTGGTGCGCTGAGTGTGGAATCTACCTACCGTTGTAAATACCCGGCAATAAAAAACCCCGTAAGGCGAAAGCCTCACGGGGTGCTAGAGCAATAGCGTACTAACGCTTCTACTTCTTAACTGCCCAGACGTTTCGGAAGACAACCGGGTTTCCATGGCCTTGCAGGTATACGATATCAGGATCAGGGCCTTCTTTGTGCTTACCGGGTGTGCCATGAGTCAGTTCCAGATCATCATGGATCACTACACCGTTGTGTTTGATCGTCACGCGAGCGTTCTTGACTTTTTTTCCATCGGCATCATAACGTGCCGCAGTGAAGTCTACATCATAAGTCTGCCATACAAGAGGTGGTAAAGCCATATTCACGATCGGTTCAGAGATTGAGTAAATACCGCCACACTCATTGTTCTTACCGTCGAGTCCGAAGGAATCAAGAATCTGACATTCGTACCTCGCCTGCACATACATACCACTATTACCTCGACCTTGCCCGCGAGCGTAAGGCATAAATGGCGTTCGGAACTCCAGATGGAGCGTATGATCCTGGAATTTTTCTTTGGACTCTACGTCATGACGTAATAAATCTCCTAGAACAATTTCACCACGTATCCAATTTTCGGTTGATTTCGCAGTGCCATCAAACAAAACCACGGCGCCCTTGGGAGGCTTCGCGCCCATGGTTGCACTTTGGCGATGTACTTTCTCCATTTTCGCAACAAGCGTATCGCCCTCGACCGCAGTCAACTTGCCATTTTTGATTGTTGCTACAGCAGTACCTTCATCATCTTCTAATTTGAAAACAACCTGTCCACTCGGATTTAATTCGCCGTCCACATATTCAGTTTTGTCACCTCGTTTCCAACCGGCGCCAGGCAGGCCACCCGTGAAGGAAACAGCGCGGAATTTACCGCCGCCCATCGCAATGATTTGCAAACCAATCTTCGTCTTTTCGCCATCTTCAATAAAATCACCAACGTACTCGCCCTGGATTTGATAATCCAAAACCTTGGCCGCTTCTGCCGGGTCAATCCACTCTTTCTTTTCTTGTGCCTGAACAGACACGACGCTCGCAAAGGCAAAAACCATAGCAAGTGTAAATGCAACTATTTTCTTCTTCATCTAATACGTCCTTTGAGAATATTCCTTCACTTCCTGGTCGGCAATGACTGCCTTACTCTTCCAACTCCGGCCAGTTTAGGTGCTTGTGTAAAAACTTAAATGTACCAACGCCATTGATCTTATGCGGTCCGTCAAACCATTCAATTTCAGTTTTATCCTGCAACTTCAACAATCCCTGATACATGAATCTTACCCGGCCAAACTCGTACCCGACCCATTGATCTTTACCGACACCATCAAAGTGACCGCGCTCCACCATAAAGGGACGAGGACAAATGAGGTATGCCATCTCAGCGTAGTTAAACGTGCCACCCAGATTCCATTCAAAAATCTCATACTCACCTGTAAACATATAACTGAAGTTGTGTTGAGTCGTCGCATTTTTAAACACCCACTCATTGAAGTCGGCCGAGCAAATACTGAGGCAATAATCCGTCACTAACGGCGGGATACGCATAGCACTCTTACCACCGTAGGAAAGGCCGTAGAACGCGATGCGATCTTCATCAACATTCTGAAGAGACTTAAGCCAATTCACAATTTGCTGATGCTGAGGAACGATGGTCGAGAACAATGTCTTGCGTTGAGGGTAACTCTTACGCTGTAAGGTTCGGAAACGGTCTTTAAAAATGTAAAGATTCTGAGGCGCGAAAGTAATGAACCCACGTTCCGCCAATTTGGTTGCGAAAGCAGAGTAATACTGAGAGGACTGTTCACCAATTACATCCTGAGGACGACCTTCCAGTCCGTGCTGACAAACAACAACCGGGCGCTGCTCATCTTCTCCAATTCCTTTGGGAATAGTAATCAGGCCATAGGCAATCACATCCTCAAACACATCCAAAACGACTTCATAACGTATCCACTTATCAGATTCTTCCACAAAACGAGTTTGAGGATTCATCTCCTTTAGGGGTAATTCAAAATGGCCGATCGTTTCATGTTTGAAATAGTCTCGGTACGGTTCGATCGTTTTCTCGTAAGCTTCGACGCTACTTGTATCCAACTCTTTGAAAAAATCCTGTCGAATAGAAAGACTTTTTGTCAGGAGCCATTGGGTATGCGCTCCAATTTCATGTGCCTGTTCTACTTCACGAGCATTCACATCCGTCGGTTTCATACTCAGTTTTGGTGCTGTTCCTACCGCAACAACACCTGCATCCATGGAAATGGCGGAAGCGACAGCCTCCAAAGCTGACTGAGTAGCAAACCCTCCGTGCCCGTCACCACTAATAAATAGCTCGATGCTGGTCAGATCTTCGCTGCCAATTAAATCCTTTGCTCGCTGAACTTCCGCGGCCACCACTTTCGGTTCCGGAGTATCCAGCACAGCCGGTGCTCCACCTTCACTCTTTAATTCGAATTCTGGGCCCTTCGCTGCCTCAATCACCAAATAGCGTGGAGCAACCAATGAGGCTAATTCGGCATCCCCAAACTGGTCTAACAATGCATGTACATTTCTACTGACAGGCTCCGACCACATATCCTGGCGGGAATCAAAATAACCACTCACCATCGCCGCGTCGATTCGTGTATCTAATGCGGCACTGTAGAGTGCTAACAAGCCACCTTCCCCGTAGCCCACAACCGCCACATTGGGTCCGTCTTCAGAACGAGCCTTACACCAATCCACAACAGCCAAAACCTTTTGAATTTCAAAGCCAATTAAATGACGCCCTAATTCAAAGCTACTACGGTATAAGAATTCGCGAGTCGTCATCTTAGCTCGATTGTTCCGGGGACCATATCGACGACTAATAATGGCTGGAACGACTACGGTAAATCCGCTCTCAGCAAATCGTCTGGCAAATTGCTGAACGGCAGGGACACCTTCGGCTAAACCGCTGATCATTTCCGGGGTTTGGCCAGCGTCAGGAATGGCAATCACATAAGCCCCGTTTGGCTTAGCTGGCTTCAATAGCAAACCGACACCGTTGATATCCCGAACGGCCGGCCAGCGCACGTTATAAGCGGTAAACAAATCACTCTTCGCTGCTTCAACTGAGCCATCTGTTCGCGCAATAATATCGATATCTGTAAATGACTTTCGTTCGTCCACAACACCCGTGATTTCCGCCAGACGTTCACGATTGGCTGCCACAGACTTGACATAAGCCTCTGCCGAACTGCTGTCTCGATTCCAATATCTTGCCCGGGCGTCAATCGTAGATTCAAGCTGACGTAATAAAAAACGATCAACACCATCCACCAGATGCGAAGCAATATCACCTTCCAGGGTTAAAGGTTTTGTGTCTGGTAACTGCTGTGCATTACTGATATTCGCCACCAAAAGTTGGGCGGCAAGATAAAAGACAATCAATCTAATCATCGTGATTACTCAATGAATGTTTAAAGGGGTAGTTCTTACTCATCATAAAGCGTAAACCAGACGCAATCAAAAATTACACATGATCAATGTGGCGGAAAAATGCAAGCTCTTCCGACTGATAAGAGTTAAACAACGTACCTGATAACGATTTCCACATTGTTATCTCAGTCTCACGCTCCCGAAACTCAAGCCATCCTGGCGCGGCGTGTAAAGGTGGAAACCATCCGTGGACCTCACTGATGCCCTGCTCTTTCGCAAAACACGAAATCGATTTTGCCAATTGCTCAAGCGTGGTGGGATCATGATCTGCGATAGCAAAGTCTTCTAAGCAGGCAAGATCACCATTCTTCCTGAGATGGATATAACCCTGACGTTGACCGTTCTGAGTTAACCAGAAAAACTGATCCTTGGCATGCTTGGCGGCTAGAAATTCCCAGTATTTCTGTGGTCTAAACAGATAACAGGTTTGTCGCCGATGATTGACTTCATACATTTCCACCATCTGTGCATGATCAAGGGTTAGATCCAAAGGTTCGGTCGCCCAGCCATCAACCTCTGCTGGCCTGATGCAAACATTGGGAGCTCTGCTTATCTGATAACCCATCCGGGCATAATAATTTGGGTTGATATCGGAGAACAAAAAACTCCAGCACACTTTATGATTCGCTGCCTGCTCCTGTTCAGCATAGGCAATTAAGCCGGCAGCATAACCACGTTTACGAAATTCCGGATTCGTATGCACTGCCCCAATAAACATCGCAGGTTGCAAGTCCCCGCATACCGAAAAGACCATCGGGAAAACACCAAGTGACGTGACGACCGTTCCGTCAAGCACACCCACATACCAGACCGCTCGCTGATGATGGATTGAATTAAGTCGCCAGTCAACATATTCATCCAGCGGTAAATCATTCCCCCAAAACTCATAGACATTAGCAAAGGCGGCACGCTTTTCTTTACGATTCGCACGATGATAATCCAGAGCAAACTCAACCATCACTCGACCCTCGCCTTACTTCCAAGCTTCGTTGAAAAAGCCGGCTTCAACAATTTTCCCCGGAACCTGATCATTGGGAGCGACAGAAAGATCGATTACTGACCAGTCCGGAAGCTTAGGATTCTGCAGCGAGTTCGTACGGTCATGTCCTTCGCGATGGGTTGGACCACTATTCAGGACTATGTATTTTTCCGTGTTCAGCGGGTTAGGGTAAATCAACACAGGCACGTGTGAAGTCGCATCATATTGCTCACCCTTGATCATCAGGGACTCCTTATCCCACTCGATCGGCAATGTATTCTGTTGTTCCATGATCCGTTTTAGCAACGTGTTCGATGTCGTATCGCCAAATGCGATCAGGTGATTGTTTCTTAAATCCTCCTCGGAAATATCTTTGTCATACTTCATCTTTGGAGTAGCTCGATATAACGTCTTCCAACGATGAAGAAAGTGCTGCAGTTCAAAGTGAACCCAGCGTTCAACCGCGGGGCTCACTGATTTTTTCCCCGGCAATACAACAAGGAAGGACGATAGAAATGCGTCGTCAACTGGGCCTTGTAGTCCCGGCCGTTTGACGATGCCTCTGGGTGCCTGTTCGACTCGAATCCAAGTTCCGTTTTCACCACCAGCTTTAGCTAAGTGCACTGCTTCTTTACTTGGTGCACCGGCCGGTATCTGTATGGCATGGCCATCAATTTCGATCATGGCCCCATTCAGTGACAATTTGCTGTCGAGCGTAAGTGCGGTTACGTTTTTAGTCGTGAGCTTATAGGTCTGCGGCTGAATAATTTCAGCATCTACCCGACTATCCTTCCAATGTTGCTCCAAGCCCGTCACGGTGAGCCAGTGCATCTTGTTATATCGTAAGGTCTGTGTTTGCAAATGTACTTTCTGGGGGATTTCGGGCTGACCCTGCTGAACCGCATCATCTACCCGTGCACGAATCTCAGCTAACGATTCAGGATGATAACGGTGGCCCATGCCAGGGCCGATGATATGCGGAAGCTTGGCACCTTCTGCCTGATACGCCCTTTCCATTACCTGCGCCGCCTGGATCTGCTTGTCTAGCTCGCCGCTATAAGCAATGGTTGGAAGATTGAATAGATTGCGAACATAGTTCGGAACATCATACATCCCCCACAAGGTTTGAACATATTCAGCAGGATAATCTTCCGTTTGAAGCTTGATATACTCTTTGGTTTCAGCAAATCCCGCTCCGGGGCCCACCGCTACCCATTGATCAGCATAATGAGCGCCAATATGCCAGGCGCCGGCCCCACCCATCGAAAAGCCCATCAGGGCAATCCGGCGGGTATCAATTTTGTAATGTTCGCTCACATGTTGAACACACTCGAGCACATCGATCTCACCAGCCGACTTGAATCCCATACAGTGTCGTCCAAAGGGGTGAACCACAATGGCGTTTTCCGGGACAACCTGTCCTTTACGAGTCATCCGCTGATGGATGAAATGCATGTCTGTCGTCTTATCACCCCGGCCATGTAACCAAACGTAGAGCGGAGCTGGTTTACTAAAATCAAAGCCCTCCGGAATCTCCAATCCATAAGGTTGAGGGCTATCATCGATACTTGAATAGTAACCGCGAACTACCAGACCCGTTCTTCGTGTCCAGTCTTCTTCACCACGTGCCAACAAAGCAACACGTCGTTCCGCTTCGGTAAGAACTTTTTTAGCAATGTCGACCTGAGCAGGTGAATAAAATTCACCCAAATCCAATGCCCATTGAACACTCTTCGTCAATGCGGTGATATCAGCCGATAAAGCACCACGCGTCTGAGGCAACTCCAGAGCAATTTGCAGAGCTGTCAGGCGAGCACGGAGCAAAGCGAGTACTTCTTCATCCATCTCAATACCCTGAGGTGGAATCTTGTGTTGAATTGGCACCCATGCCGGCAATCCTGAACGATCCTGTGGCAAATTCATCATACTTAAATGAGTACCCAGTCGACGATGAAATTTATCGGGCGTTAGATTGGCGGGAACCTTATCTGCCGTGCGACTCACCCAATCATCCAATTGGTTACTCAATCTTGCTTTGACTTCGGCTAAAGCCGACTCACGAGCAATGTTTTTCAGTGAATGTGGATCAGCCTCCAGGTCATAAAGTTCTTCCGCCGCACGTGGATAAAGAAAACACTGCCGCTGGTGTGCAGGGAGTCTCCCTTCAGATTCCAGGGCCTGCATACTGTCGTAACTTAAACTACGAACCGCATCAGCCGGTGGGGTGGCTGGATATTCAGGGAAGGAATTGCGAATATACAAATAACGTCCGTCACGTACAGCACGGTCATGAGCTGCATAGTCATGCCAGTTATGTTCCGCAAAGATGTATTCACGGCTGGCGGCGGAAGCATTACGCAATCCCTGTGCAAAGGACGTGCCTTGAAAAGAGCCGGGGATGTCAATTCCTGCCAATTCCACGAAAGTGGCTGCGATATCGACACTACTCACTAAGTTCTTATTCACTTGCCCGGCATCGACTTCCTGAGGCCAAGATACGACGAACGGTGTTCGAATTCCACTGTCATACATCGTTGTCTTACATCGTGGGAAAGGCCGACCGTTATCGGCCATCACAAGAAAAACCGTATTATCAAAAACTCCCTGCCTCTTCAGTTCAGCCACAACCTTACCAACGTACTCGTCCATGCGACTAACTTCATCGTAATACAACGCTAAATCTTTGCGCACATCTTCGGTGTCGGGCATGTAGGGAGGAACGACAACTTCTTTATTTGTATGTGGCGGATCCACCGCGTTTTTTGACCACCCTCGATGAGCGTCGGTAGCAGCAAACCACATAAAGAACGGCTTCTCTTTGTCTCGTGCTTTCAACGTCGGAATCCACTGCTCGCAACCACTCGGACCTCCTCCTCGGATGGCATCAAAATGATCTCGGGGGGCATTCCCCAAATGCCACTTTCCGGCGGCGGCTGTGTAATACCCCTCTTCGCGTAGAACTTTGGCAAATGTAAGCTGATCTTCAGGCAAAGGCTGATGCAATTCGCCGGCACCGGTGGCATGAGGATACCGACCGGTCATGATACTACAACGACTCGGACTACACGAACTGGTGGTAAGAAATGCCAGCTCGAAACGCATCCCAGCTTTGGCTAAGGCATCAACATGAGGTGTGCGGATATGGGGATGACCGTAGGCACCGTAGTCATCCCAGCTAATATCGTCACCAATAATGACGACAAAATTAGGCCGTTCAGCAGCCTGGCTAGAACCGACCAGGCTCAAAGTTAAAAATATTAGAGAGCAAAAAAAGAATTGTAGATGATGCATAAAACAGGGGGCTCCATTCGGTAGTTTGCGATTCGCTCTGTCAGTATACTTCACATCTCTCTCTGCTTGTGCAGGCTAGCGCAAAAATGAACCGGCAACCCAAAGATTGACTTTTAATTTTTCTCCGGCAAACCGAACGTATTGGATGAAGAAAGATCTAACGCAATAGCTCAAAGTACGTCAGCCCCTCTAAATTACCGCTCTACATTAGACGCCTTTCTGTATACCGGTAACCAACGTGGCACTAATGCCTCACACCCTTTGCTGGCAATTCAAGCAATACAAATCTAATATAAAGTACCGACGACATGTTTGAGAATTGAATACTTTCTCAGGCTTTATAAATCGCTTGCTGTGAAATCTAACTGACTGAGAGATAACTTTTAATGTCATGAGAACAATTAAATTCTATATCCTTGTCTGGTGCATCGCCGTTAGTCTCGGCCTGCTAACTCCACCAAGCTCTTTGCTCGGAGAGCAGCAAAAGCAAATTTTTGTGCATTACATGCCTTGGTACGCTTCGAAACCAGTCAGCGGTACGTGGGGATGGCACTGGACAATGAATAAGTTCATGCCCGAGAAAAAGCCTCTGGAGCTTGCATCTCATTTCGTTCCTCAAATAGGTCCCTATGATTCGTTTGACCCCCATGCGATTGAATATCACGTTCAATTAATGAAGCTTTCCGGAATTAACGGAGTCATTATCGACTGGTACGGGGTGTCGGATTTTCGGGACTATGCCATGATCCATCGGAATACAAAAGCTCTCATCAATGTCATTAGACAAGCTGGTTTAAAGTATGCCATTTGTTATGAAGACCAAACTATAAAACACCGAATTGAGCAAAAACAAATTCGCCCTGAACAGTCATTAGAGTATGCGCAAAAAGATTTTATGTGGCTCAAAACAAATTGTTTTGCTGATCGCTCTTATCTCAAAATATCTGATCGCCCGGTGTTATTGGTCTTCGGTCCACAGCATCTAAGGGCAAAGAGTTGGCAACAATTAAAGCAAAATGCTGCTGTGGAACTTTTCGCCCTCCCCCACCTCAATCAAGACGCAAAATTCGATGGGGCATTCGGCTGGCCACCTGTACACGGCGGTGAAACTATTAACCGACAAACCTGGGAAGGCTATTTGGACATTCTCGAAAGCAGGTCATCAAAAGAGAAAATAATATCGATCGCATTTCCCGGATTTAAAGATATCTATCGCCAGGCGAATGTGGGTCCAAGTTACGGTTTTATTGATAGCGAAAAAGGAAATACCTTCAAATCAACTTTTAACCGGGCTCAGAAAGATTCTTCCCTATTGATACAAATTGCCACCTGGAATGATTTTGGAGAAGGAACAAATATTGAACCAACCCATGAATACGGATTGGCTTATTTAGAGTACATTCAAAGGCAAACAGATTCACATCACGATTTTCAACCTGAAGATCTGACAATTCCATTGACACTTTACCAACTCAGAAAATCGCACTCTAAAGATCCGTTAAAAACACACGTATTTGATTCGTCTTCCCAAAATCTACTCAACGGACAAGTTGACAACGTGCGAGCAGCGATCGCCGGAGAAAAAGAATGACTCAGTTACCACAAGTGATTACAGATGATGTACTTTCCGACAATCTCATTGAGCTACTTGCTGGAAAAATCGAACGCCTTCCATGGGCAACCTTAGATGGTGGTAGGGATGAAACCGTCGACGGGATCCTAACCTTTGGGCACATGCTGGTCACTGCCGAGCACATGGCTAACTTTCCCAATCTGAAAGTCGTTAGTAACTATGGCGTGGGTGTCGATCACATTGATGTCGAGGCCGCTCGAAGGTTGAACATACCCGTTGGGAATACGCCTCACGTGCTTAATGGAACCACCGCGGACCAGGCGATGACGCTACTATTGGCGGCTGGTCGTCGGTTACGAGAAGGGGATATCTACGCTCGCAGCCCTGAATTCACATACTTTGACCCTGCCCACATGTTGGGTACGGAAATCCACCATCAAACCGTTGGGATTATTGGACTCGGCGGCATTGGTTACCAGATCGCTCGTCGCTGTGCAGCGTTCGACATGAATATCCTCTACCACAAACGAACACCGTTAGCCGACAACCCCGATCATCTCAATCTAACGTATGTATCGCTGGATGAATTACTACAGCAATCCGACTTCGTTGTTTGCATCTGCCCGCTGACTGAAGAGACCGCCGGTCTGATTGGCAAAGATGAGTTTGCCAAAATGAAGAAATCTGCCGTGCTCATCAATGTCGCTCGTGGACCAGTCGTGGATACCGCAGCGCTAACCGAAGCATTACAAGAGGGGGAAATTTATGCCGCAGGCTTAGATGTGACAGATCCGGAACCCTTGCCGCGAGACCACCCTTTACTGTCGCTGGACAACGTAACCATCGCTCCGCATCTGGGCAGTGCCACCATGCAGACTCGTCGCAAGATGGCTGAGATCAGTGTTGAGAATCTGTTACTTGGATTAGAAGACCAAACTCTTCTTCACTCGGTCTAAAACCATCGTCCAACCTTTTGCCCAACGGGTGGAATAAATCTAAAAATCGCTTAGACAGCTTCCCAACTCTTGCTTGCTGACGCACGTAAAATCGCTTCGATCACTCTCATATTACCAACGGCATCAGCAATCGGAGTGGGTACGTCGGTGTTGTCGAGCACGGCGCGGGAAAACAAATCTCCCTGGATTCCATATTGATCACAAATATCAAAAACGATCTCTTCGATCTCACCACATGATTTTTGATGCCACATTTTGCAAGGAGCATCTGGTGGAGCATTGAATGGAATTTCGATTTCAATCCGACCCTTGTCACCGTAAATATTGACTCGCTGGTAAGGGGCTAACTGAGTCGAACAAGTGAAGGTCGAGGTGCCATTACCAAAGTCCAAAATAGCACTCGACAAAACATCCGTTCCAAATTCTGAATGAACTTCTGCAATTCCACTCACTCGAGACGGCTCGGCACCAAAAATAAACCGAGAGACACTGATCGGGTAACAACCAATATCCATCAAACCACCACCACCGATGTCTGCCATATTGCGAATATTGTTCGGATCATCATTGAAATAGGAGAAAAAAGAATTGATCGTTGTCAGGGTTCCAATCTCGCCACTGCGAACAATTTCACGAGCTTTCTGCCACTGTGGATGGTGACGATACATGAAAGCTTCCATACATTTCAACTCAGGATGAGCGGCGGCAGCATCCACTAGCTGCTGACCCTCTTCACTGGTCAAAGCAATGGGCTTCTCACAGAGGACGTGCTTGCCGGCTTCTAATGCCTGAATGGAAACAGGAACATGCAAATGATTGGGTAGCGGGTTATAGATCGCATCAATATCCGGATCTGCCAGCAATGCTTCATACGAACCATAGGCTTTTGGAATCCCTAATTCCGCCGCCGTTGCATCAGCCTTTTCCTGTGTCCGAGAAGCAATCGCAACGATATCGCAGTACTCAGCTTGTTGCATTGCAGGGATTACTTTTTCAGTACCAATCTTTGCCGTACTGACAATTCCCCAACGAAGTTTATCTGACATAACGGTCTTTGAATCTCACTCCTGATGCGAGTTAATTTTGAGTCATCTATCGCCACTCATTGTAAGATTTGCGATAGAGAATGCCAGCGGGCATCGAAAGTCTACTGAAAGCGAATACCAGATTTCAATTGATAACCGCGTAAAAATTCACCGGCTGTCATCACCCGTTTACCAGCTGGCTGAACTTCTAATAACTGAATACTTCCTGACCCACACGCCACAACGAGGGTCTCATCTTCAGCGATGATTACTTCTCCCGCAGAATACCCTTCAGATTCCGAAAGCCCCTCTCTCTCCGCTGGATCATGAATGGATAGTTCCGAAATAATCAAACGCATCGGCTGTTTCCCGCGATCCCATACAGTAAAACTGCCCGGCCAGGGCTGTACTCCATGATGATTATTCAAAATCTCTGCAGCACTCTTCTTCCAGTCGATCACTCCATGGTTCTTCGTAAGGCGTGGAGCTTTGGTTATATCAGCCGGGTCCTGGATTTCACCAATCGCTGTCTGCTCATCCCACTCGTCAAGCAATGTAATTGCCTGAAGGACTGCTGGCGCCCCAAGAATTGACAGCCGGGTTTCCAACGTTTCAGCATTCTCGTCTGCCTCAATCGGAGTCTCGATCTGAACCAATGAGGGACCGCCATCCAATTTAGGGGTCATATGAATGACCGTGATACCAGTGGTTAAATCGCCATTGATAACTGCCCACTGCACAGGTGCTGCCCCTCGGTATTTTGGCAAAAGGGATCCATGAAGGTTAATCCCTCCCAGACGAGTGGTTGCCAGTGCCTCACTATTGAGAATCTGACCATAGTCACAGACAACCATTAAGTCAGCTGTGTAAGACTGTAGTTGTGCTCTCACTTCCGGAGTATTAATTGATTCCGGCGCCCATACTTCAATACCAACTGACTCGGCAGCCTCTCGCATCGGATTCGAGGGAGGTTGTTTTCGGCCTCGGACGGGCCTTGTAGGGCGCGTTACAACGATAGGCACCTCATGCCCAGCCTTGAGGATCGCCTGAAACATCGGAACAGCAAATGGTCCCGTACCCATAATGATCAACCGCATGACTTATGTACCCACCCGTTACTTACAGAACTTCGCTTCCCATTCGGCTAACGCTTGATAGACTGCCTGTTCATCAGGAATGAGTCCATCCGTTAACTTGGAACGGTATTCAATTTCGAACTCCTCGATCTCGCCCTGAATTGTCTGAAGGCTATGGTCTACCATTCGGTCAATAAACATCACTCCATCCAGATGATCTGTTTCGTGCTGAACCACGCGGGCCATAAAATCTTCCAGATCAAGACTGATGGCTTGTCCATCAATACTAAATGCTTCCACATGGATACTCTTAGAACGATTTACCGGACCGTAAACTCCTGGCAAACTTAAACACCCTTCATCAGCGACCTCATTGCCTGTGCCTTTGCTAATCACGGGATTAATGAATACAAATTCTTCACCCTCCCCCTGGGAGCCACTGGGATTGGCAACAAAAACCCTCAATGGAAGATTAACCTGATTGGCAGCTAAACCAACGCCCTTCGCCTCATACATTAACTCAAACATTTCCGCCACAATCGCTTTCAATTCAGTATTGATGCGAAGAATCGGCTTCGATTGATATTTTAAGGTGGGATGTGGATGCGTGATTATTTCCATGATTGAATTCAAACTGACTAAAGTAAATTCCTCTAACGCTTAGACATTTAGAACTTAGCATTGATGCATCTTGTCTGAAAGTCCCCGGAAACCGTCTTCAGGTTCTGGGGAAATGATGCCCTGGGCAATCTTGTTGAATAATACCATTCATAAACTCTCATTTATTCGTTCTTCGAATCTCACTTCCCATCCCTATAATGGAAGCATCAGCCAATTCACTTTAATCTCACTGGCAAAACTTCGTGACAAACTCCGACGAATCAGCAAACGAAGAATCTCTTTCTGATAGTGCTCCTCATGAAGACGGTGGACTAGCGGAGAATCAAGTTGAATTACTTGCTGATCTCAGCGACACCGACGACATGTTCTATTACGAAAATGGGCATAACTCGGCGGTCTTCATCTCAGCCGGAATACACTGTTTGGTTTTTCTTCTTTTGATCTATACCTGGAAAACAACCTTCTTCAAGGGAGCGGCGGAAGAGCAAACGGCACAGGGTGGTATTGTCTTAGTTAAGAATTCGTCTGAAAGTCCGACCTATCATCAAAATCCAAGTGAACAGAGTGCGCAGGACACCTCTCAGGCAGCGACACCCTTGAGCGAAATGATCGAGGAAACCACACAGGAAGACACCTTTTCAGATTTAGAACTGCCGGGTGGCCTACCTGACGCCAGTGCCCAGCCAATTATCGAAACCAATGGTAGTAGCGATAGTGCACTGCCAACACTGGAAGAGCTAACCAATAATAAGACTTCCGTCGGCGGGGATTATGGAAAAGTTGAGACTGGCGTTTTTGGGATCAAGGGTAAAGGTTCTCGTTTTATCTATGTCTTTGACCGATCCGCATCCATGTCCGGCTATCAGGGCCGACCAATCGATGCCGCCCAGCAACAACTACTTGCCAGCCTGGAAGATCTAAAAGAGAACCATCAATTCCAAATCATCTTCTATAACGAATATCCTTCTATTTTTAATCCATTTGCTCCATCCCCACCAAAGTTGCTGTATGGAAATTCGATCAACCGCAAACAAGCGGTTACTTTTGTTGAAAACATTGAACCAAACGGACAGACCAATCACATTGCTGCTCTTAAAATTGCTCTCAACATGAAGCCAGACGTGATCTTTTTTCTGACTGATGCAGATGAACCGCAATTGACAACCGAAGAACTGGCCTTCATTACAAATCGCAATGACGGAGTAGGTGCCTCGATCAATTGCATTCAATTTGGTGTCGGAAGATATCTGGGGCCTAAGAACTTTTTGATGCGACTAGCCGACCTCAATGGCGGTCAATACAGCTATGTCGACTTGAATAAACTTGGGCCGATACGTTAACCTTCCGTTTTGAGTTTCAGGAATCCTTGAGCAGTGAATATGGGCAAGCTATCTAATTCCGGACGATACTTTCTCAGGCTTGGCGTCATCAGTTTCTATTCTGTTATCCTGGCCAGTACTATTCATGCGCAGGCACCTTCACTGGACGTTGTAACCGTCTTCAATAACAAAACCAAGAAGATGCAAACATATCGAGGCACGGTCGTTAGTTATGACGACGATGAGCTCAAACTACAATTAGTCTCCGGACGTGAACAATTAATACCTTCCTCTCAAATCACTAATATCTCTAGTAAGTGGAATGCAGACTATATTGCAGCTGAAGGCTATATGTTTGAACGTCGGTTTGAGCGGGCATCCATCAGTTTTCGTCAAGCCTATAGCAAAGAAGAGCGCCAATGGGTTAAACATCGCATTACCGCCAAAATCATTCAATGCGAACAAAATATGGGGGATTGGCGCAAGGCTGCCAATCAGTTTTTCGAGGTGCTCCTAAGTCAGCAATCTAATACCCCATATTTAACGGCAGCACCAATCGTCTGGCATCCTCTGGCATCTTCCGGTGAACTACTTCATCGGGGGCGTGAATTAATGAAAGCAGACAACCCACTTAAACAACTAGTGGGGGCTAGCTGGTTATTCTCATCACCGTATAACGATGAGGCCCTCCTCCTATTTAAGCAACTCGAGCAACATTCAGATCGATCGATTGCACTCTTAGCGGCGGCTCAGCTTTGGCGTAGCAAGACACCGTTAGCCAAACCCCAGGACGTTATTTACTGGGATCAGGCGGTCACAGAACTCCCGAAAGAACTCCGCGCGGGTCCACTTTATGTTGTATCTCTGATGAAACGCCGACTGGACATGGAAGAAGAAGCGGTACTGACCATGATGCGAATACCTATTCTATATCCATCCCAGCACCATCTTGGCTCGGAAGCCGTCCATGCGGCGATCAAGGAATTGATGGACATGGCTCAATACGATGAAGCACTCAACTTATGTAAAGAATTAGCTGCAAATTACAGTGACACCACGGCAGGTACTCAGGCAAAAGGATTAGAATCGGCTATCCAGTCACGTATTAAAGCACGCAATGCAATAAAAAAGGAAGGAGATTCGTCGTGAGACGATTTAACTGGCTAACTACAATGGCAGCCACTGGTCTGGTTTTCGGACTGATGTTTCAGGTGAAAGCCATCGCCCAGGACGGGGCCGCATCTAAAGTCCAATCAACTGGATTTACAGATATCGTCTTTTCCGGCGGGATTACCGGACTGGCGATTCTGATCCTGTTGCTTTGCTTATCGCTGACAGCGCTGTATCTCGTAATCGATCATTTGCTGACACTTCGCGCCAAAGACATTATGCCTACCGGATTAGGTGTACAGCTTAGAGAACTATTAATTGCTGGTAAGTACCGCGAAGCCGATGCCTTGTGTCGAGAGAATCCCTGTGTTTTGACGTTCGTTATCAGCCATGGCCTAGGTGAAATGGAAGGTGGCTGGGAAGCGATTGAAAAGGCGATGGAAGATGCCATGGCCGAGCAGTCAGCCCGGCTATTCCGTAAAATCGAATACCTCTCCGTGATTGGTAACATCGCGCCCATGGTAGGCCTGCTCGGTACCGTGACTGGAATGATCTTTGCTTTTCAACAGGTTGCAACCACGCAAGGCGCAGCTGGCGCCGGAGATCTTGCTGAAGGGATTTATCAGGCACTCGTAACTACCGTTGGGGGACTAATTGTGGCTATTCCGTCTCTCGGAGCATTCGCGATCTTTAGAAACCGGGTCGATCACTTAGTCGCTGAAGCTTCTTATGTAGTCCAACATACGATCGCACCTATCAAACGGCGAGCTCGCGGTAATGCCGTTCAAACACCACCCTCCCCTAAGCAAGGTTAATTAGAGATTATTAGATAATCGGTAGTTGTTTACGATGCAAATCCCAAGTTACGCCAGATCAAAAGAAGTCGGCTTTAATATGACGCCTATGATTGACGTCGTATTTCTGTTGATCATCTTCTTTCTTGTTTCCAGCCATTTGGCAAAGCAGGAAGCTCAAATGGATATCGACCTACCAAATGCTGAGTCAGGTTTGGAATCCGAACCAAGCACGAATCCTCGGATTGTGATTAACGTCACTCGTTCCGGGCAACTCCTAATTAGCGGACGTCGGGTTTCCGAAGCTCAAGTCGAAGACAGGTTGGCTGAACATGTCACCAACAACGGTGCTAATATTGAAGTTCGAATCCGTAGCGATCGCCAAATTCCCTTTCTACAAGTACGGCCTGTCATGTTGGCATGCGCCAAAATGGGGATCTGGAATGTGTCGTTCTCTGTCTATCCAACGGACGAAGGATAACAGCAAATGAAACGCCCATCCATCTTTAATGGCACTCGCCGTGAATTAGAAATAAAAATGACGCCGATGATCGACGTCGTATTTCTACTTTTGGTATTCTTCGTTTGGACTGCTAGTTTTCAGGCCGTCGAGTATCTGCTGCCAAGCTCTTTAAGTCAACAACAGGGTTCGGGACAAACTGTCAATCTGGACCAACCACCACCGGAAATCGAATTTGAAGATATCGTTGTTCGTATTTCTTATGTGAACAAGCGTCCCGCCTGGTCAGTCAATGGCCAGCCAGCCGAAAGCCTCACCGAGGTCCGCGAGCGATTAGCTGTCGTAGCTGACATCAAAACAGATTCACCTGTTATTCTTCACCCGGACGAATCCGTGCCCGTGGGAAACGTAATCGACGTCTACGATGCCACCCGTCTGGCTGGCTTTACACAAATTCAATTCGCCATTGCTGAATGAAAACTGTCATCCTAACAATCCTGATACTCCTAACCGCCAAGGGCACAGCGTTGGCAGATCCGCAGGATGATAGGTTCATGCTGGAAGGACTCCAGCAACGCGGGCTCTTCTCCCTGATCGAGTACCAGTGTAAAGCCCGGATTAACGACGCTGACAGCACTGACCGAACCAAAATGGAGTGGACAGTTCATCTAATTAACGCAGTTTCCCAGCAGGCACTTCGGCAATCGGCAGAGGAACGCGATGAATTTTGGAACAATGCTCAACGTCTGGCCGACAAATACGTGGGAGGGAATCCCGATCATCCATTTGTATTACCCGTCAAACTCCAAGCCGCACTTGCCTTGACCGCCAATGGTGAGTTACTGCAACTTGAGTCAACGATCTCCAAGACAGCTAGTGTACAACGTGAGAAGTCCAAAGAGAAACTACGACTGGCCACCAGATCGCTCACTAATCTCGATAATCAAATCAACGACTTTCTACCACAAGTTGGCCAGAATGCTACGGACGAGAATCCTTCACAAACCGAATTATTGTCCCTTCAGCAAAATCTACAATACCATCTGGCAAGAGCTTACCGTAATCAAGCTAACACCTACGCAGATGGCACTAATGATCAAATTGCCGCGCTACAACGAGCGGTGACCGCGCTTAATAAACCACTCACGCAATTGTCGGAAGAAGATCCCCTTGTCACAGCAATCCACTTGACACTCATCGCTTGTCATCGTGAACTAAAGCAATTTGATCTGGCAAGAACAACCATCGAAAGACTGAAGCGTCTTGCGTTACCGGCCAAAGATATGATGAAACTTCGGGCGGAAACTGTACGACTGGCACTGGCTGAACGGGATCTGGAAACTACCCTAGAATTGCTTAACCAACCTCGCGAATCTAATCGCATTTTAGTTCCTGAATACGATCTCGCCTTTCTCGATGCCTTCATCTATTTCTGGGACAAAGCAACCAAGGAACAAAACGCTCCTGGGGCAGAAAACTATCAGCAACAAGCAGTGCTAACCGTCAAGTATATCGAACAAACCCATGGCCCTTATTGGGGCAGAGTCGCCGAGTTACAGCTTTTAAAACATGCCGGCATGAACGGTGACAGCACGAATTTGGCCGTGCTTGAACGCACCGCGGACAGTCTTTACCGCAAGGACAAATTCACCGAAGCCATTGATGCTTACGACGCAACAGCCGAAGCTGCTCAAAACGTCGGGAACAATGATCTGGCATTTCGAGTGCTCTATAAAACAGCACTCATCGAACAGAAACGTAATAATCTTGAGGCATATATAGAACGGCTAACAACCACTGGCGTTCAATTACGTAACCACCCTCAAGCTGCAGCTGTACACATGCTGGGGATTCAGGCTGTCATCGAACTTCTGAATCAAGACGCATCGCGTCAGCAGGAATTTGAAACACTTTTGACTGAACATCTGACTTATTTTGACCGTGGAAGTACGGTGGATCAGGCGGCCATCTGGCTCGGAACGCTACAACAACGGCGTCAAAGCTATGACGAGGCCATTGAAAGCTACATGGCCGTCAGTCCTGATTATCAAAAATACACGGCCATCATTCAAAACCTTGAAGTTTGCTGGCTAGCCAAGCTCAAACAAGAAAAAAGTGAAGACCAACTTAATGACGCGAAAGCTCTAACCGACCATCTTCGCTCATTGATTTTCGATAAGGACGCTAGCCCTCCTCAGAAATGGACGGCTGTTCAAAGATATGCCGCGACGACACTTGTCGGAATGCTGGTGACTTATTCCAACGATAGCTATAAAGAAGCGGAAGCTTTGCTCGCAGCAGCAAGTACAGAAAGCACTGACGAAGAATGGCTAGCAATTGCCAGTTCATTACAGATCGTTTCGCTAGCAGCGCAGGGCAAAGCCACTGCCGCTCGCGAACATATTGATAACCTGGGGGCCAACAAGCCCAGTCAGTGGATGCAGATGCTCAAACAGTTGCAAACCGTAGGAACCGCGGCCCCCGAATCTACCCGCATCGTCATTGCCAAAATCCAAATCGATCTCTTCGAGCAAATGTCGCCAAAATTGGTTGGTGTCAAACCTGATTTCCGAAAAGAATGGGAGCTTCTTGAGGCAGAAGCCTATATGCAATCCGGGAACCTAAAGGGAAGCATAGACCACTATAAAACATTAGCCCGTAAAAACCCTCGGCACGGTTTAATACAGCTGCGCTACGCGCAAGCTCTGGCCCAAAGCGATGACCATTTTGAAGAGGGCTTAGTTCAGTGGCGCCGAGTCCTACAAGGTAATCCACCCAAGAGCGACCGCTGGTATCAGGCGAAGTACAACATTGCCTCGTTATACCTAAGAAATGGCAGATCGGACGAAGCGGAAAAACAAATTCGCTACCTGGAAGTCACCAGCGGATTTGGTACTTGGGAAAGACCGTTTCAAACACTCTTAAAGCAGCTAAATTAAACCAGCGCTAGGTTATCACGATGAATGACTTCATCGTATGGACACTGCCCCAGAATCTGCTGAAACTCTTCGCTGCGATGCCCATATATCTTGTGCAACTCATCCGAGTTGTAATTGGTTAGACCACGGGCAAGTTCCTGGCCTTTTAAATTACACAGTTGAACAACATCGCCTTTGTTGAAGTGTCCTTCCAGACTAGCAATACCAATCGCCAGCAAACTACTGCCGCCCTTCTGAATCGCAGCACAGGCACCATCATCAAGCGAAATCGTACCCTGCGGTTGAGCCGAGAATCGAAGCCAGCGTTTCCACGGTGAAAGCGTCTTCCCTTCTGCAACGAAAAGTGTTCCCAGCGTTTCACCTGCTAACACCCGGGAAAGTACATCGTCTTCACGGCCATTCGCAATGACGGCATTTTCGCCGGCTAAAGTAACCATACGTACCGCGTTTAGCTTGGAACCCATCCCACCTGTTCCCAAACCGCCTGACGACTCCTGAACGTAGCTTGTAATCGTTTCGTTAAACGATGTTACTGTTGAAACAAGCTCTGAATCCTCTGCCTTCGGACAACCGGTATAAAGCCCATCTACGTCAGACAAAATAATCAGTAACTGGGCGCCTAAGAGATTGGCAACCAGTGCTGCAAGTTGATCGTTATCACCAAAGGTCGTCTGTAATTCGTCGACAGAGACCGTATCGTTTTCATTGACAATAGGAATGACGTTAAGTTCGAGCAATTCCAGAAGTGTATTACGAACGTTTAGATAACTGACTCGATCGTCCAGTACGTTAGCGGTTAACAGCACCTGAGCTGCAACACGTCCATGTTTATTGAACAGCTTTTGGTAGGTCTGCATGAGATCGGTTTGGCCGACCGCGGCAATAGCCTGAAGGGTCGCAACATCGGTTGGTCTGGTATTCATTCCAAGACGATGCATCCCGGCGCCAACGGCGCCACTAGTGACAAGCACGATCTGGCGACCACTTTCAGCTACAGCCGTTAACTGTTCAGCCAGAGAACCAATTCGCTCCAGATCAAGGTTGCCTTGTTGGTCGGTCAAAACGCGCGTACCTACCTTCACGACAATCTTCTCTGCCGTGGCGGTCACTTCCTGACGCAGTAAGTCGCTCATTAAATTTACCCGACCTGTTACAAATTACAGCTTTTCGCCATTCCAACGTTGAAATGCTTCCAGGGCTGGAAATTCCGGCAACCCCAAGTCATTGAACTTCTTCGCGGTTGCTTTGTTGCGATCTTCAGCTCGTTCCCAGAATTCACGAGGGTCTGAACCCGGGAAAAGCGCTTCATCCTTTTGACTCTCGTGCTTAAAAATTGCCGTTCGTTTAGTTTGCTGATGCCCCGGGCTCAGGGGAACACTCAAATCGATCTCGTGAATTGCGTATTCATGCCAAGCACCACGATAAAGTAAGACTTCCGGAACTTTACCCATCCGTTCCTGTAAGACTTCAATGGCACTAAAGATTGCTTCAGCACAGATACGATGAGTCCCATGGGGGTCGGAGAGGTCGCCTGCCACAAAAATCACATCGGGATCGACTGATTCCAATAGTGACACAATAATCGAGACATCCACTTCACCGATGGGATTCTTTTTCACGGTGCCGGTGCGGTAGAAAGGCAAATCCAAAAAGTGAAGATGCTCTTCTCTACAGCCGACAACAAATGCCCCAGCCTTGGCTTCACTCCAGCGAATAAGGCCTTTGATTTTCAGTACCGCATCACTATCTGCATGTCCTGCCTCTTTATTTTTCAGATCATCTGCCACCCGATGTTCAACATCGATCGACTTCTCATTCTCGATTCCGAATAAATGGTTATATTCTGTGACCAGGTCAGCGAGACGTTGAGCATCCTCATCGAAAACAGCAATGTTACCACTTGTCATATAAGCAATATGCGTCTCATGATCCTCTTCATTGAGGCGAATCAACGTCCCACCCATGCTGATCACATCATCATCAGGGTGAGGGCTAAAACAGATTACTTTTTGGTTGGGCTTTGCCAGAACCTGATCACAAATAGTACCCTGAACCAGATTGAATACCCGACGGGCAAGTAGATGGGAAGGCCCATGATGCCTCAGCAACTGGTGTAGATTGTGAGTTCGGAAATCGTCGTCGTCCAGTTTCAACAAAGGCTTGTTCGTTTGCTCTGACAACCAGACCATCGCACGAATCACCATCGTTTCATTCCATTCAACTCCGCCGAGCGTCCACGGAGTTTCGATCGCCTCCAGCCGGCCAGCGGACGCCGAATCCAGATAAACATTCGTGTTGCCGTGATCCTGAAACAAACTAACAGGTACTTTATTAGTGACCGAACCTTCAGCCAGAGCGGTCACAACTCGAGCCTTGTGCTCACCCAAAGCCATCACCGCCACTTCACGCGATTCCATAATCGTTCCGAGACCCATTGTAATCGCCTGAGTTGGAACATTATCTTCGCCGAAGAATTCACTCGCCAGACAAATCCGCGTGACCGGATCCAGTACACACATGTGGGTGCGGCTGTTGGACTCAGAGAATGGTTCGTTACCTGCAATATGACCATTGGAGCCAAAACCAAGCAAAGCGAAATCTATTCCACCCACTTCCTGAACAAGCTGGTCGAATCCCTGGCAATATTCGGTCATCTGACCCAATTCAACCTGACTGTCAGGAATATGGATTTGGTGCACTGGAATGTTGACCAGGTTAAACAGATTGGCATGCAAGGACGCATGGATGCTTTGAGGGCGATCTTTTGCAAGCCCGTAGAACTCGAGGGAGACAAAGGCGATTACGTTTGAGAAATCAAGACCCTGCTCCTCATGAAATCGCACAAGTTCTCGATAAACGCCCTGTGGAGTGGAGCCGGGTGACAACAGTAAAACTGCTTTTCTTCCCTGTTCATGAGCTCGACGAATTACACTTGCAATCCGCTCGGCCACTGCCCGATTTGTTTCGCTCGGCGTCGCATACATTGTGACCGGTAGCTTTGTGTGAGGTACTGGGAAACCACTACCGCCTGCTTCAGTTAAGGTGGAATGAACCATCGTATCTTGTTCGTAATAAAGAGTCTTCCGACACCCGTGGAGCTTCGATTTCCTGCTAGAAGCGGGGGTATTGGAGAAGTTAGAAACCTAGTCACCTTTAATTCTAGGCTATGCTTACATTAACGCTATGGTAGGCTGTATCTATCTTGCCTGATTCTTTCAGCAGATTGGGGTCCGATTACACCTGTTGTATAGCCTGTAACAAATATAACTATCTGGACACGGTTCAATGAACGTTGTTATCTGTGACGACTATCACCACATGAGCACTCTGGCTTCTAGGGTATTCATCGATTGCCTCCAATCTAACCCCGGGGCAGTGCTCGGTCTGGCAACCGGAAGCACGCCAATAGGGTGTTATAAAAATCTAATTGATAGCTATAAAGCAGGAAACATTAGCTTTGCTGAAGTAACAAGCTTCAACCTCGACGAATACATCGGCCTGCACCGTGACCATCCACAAAGCTATTACTACTTCATGTATCAACAGTTCCTGAATCAAGTCGATATTCAGAGCCAGCGAGTCTTTATTCCATCGGGTGTTGAAGAAAACTACGGCGTTTATTGCCAATGGTATGAAGATCGTATCAAGGAAGCTGGAGGTATTGACTTACAAATTCTGGGGATTGGTTCAGACGGTCATATCGCATTTAATGAACCTGGCACCGCTCTGGGGAGCCGTACTCATATTACAGATTTGGACCGCCAGACCATCGATGACAATGCTCGCTTCTTCGATTCAAAGTCTGACGTGCCAAAACGGGCGATTACAATGGGTGTTGCGACAATTATGGATGCTAAAAAGATCATCCTATTAGCAACCGGGAAAAATAAAGCCGCAGCTATTCGCGATGCGATTCAAGGACCTGTCGGTAGTGAATGCACAGCCAGTGCCCTGCAACAGCACCCAAACGTCACCTTTTATCTAGACAAAGCAGCCGCCGCATTATTACACAACGAATAATGTCATTAGCTTGCTTGAGGTTTCACTCAGCGGTCTCTAGAATGACAGCTCACTAATCTAACACACAAACATAACCCGAGGACGGTATGTTATGAGCGATTGGATCGGCCATGAGTGCGGTATTGCTGCAATACGACTCTTAAAGCCGCTGGACTACTATATCCAGAAATACGGTACTCCCATGTACGGCGTGAACAAGCTAACGCTGTTAATGGAAAAACAACACAACCGCGGTCAGGACGGCGCCGGGGCTGCCGTTATCAAACTGGACATGCCTCCAGGCGAACCCTATATCTTCCGCACCCGCAGTGCTGGTAAAAATCCAATCATGGAAGTTTCCAACCGTCTGGTGCGTTCCTTCGTGGAAGCTCGAGATGGAAATCCCGACGAGTATCAGGACGGACAGTGGGTCAAAGAAAATATTCTGTTTGCAGGTGAGCTATTGCTGGGCCACCTGCGCTATGGAACGTTCGGGGGCTCTGGTGAAACCTTTTGTCATCCTTTCCTTCGGCAAAATAATTGGATGACACGAAATCTGGTGATGGCAGGAAACTTCAACCTCACCAACAATGTCGAACTCTTCGAAATGCTGGTCGACCTCGGCCAACATCCTCGTAACCGTACTGACACGGTGATCGTACTTGAAAAGATCGGCCACTTCCTGGACGAAGCAAACGATGCGATTTTCCGAAAGTACAACAAGCAAAAAGTTGATCGTAAAGAGATTACCAAACACATTATTGAAGACCTCGATATACCAATGGTCTTAAGAAAGGCCACAAAGGCTTTTGATGGTGGCTATGTGATGGCAGGTATGATTGGCCACGGCGATATGTTCGTCTTGCGGGACCCAGCCGGGATCCGTCCGGTATTCTATTACAAAGATGATGAGATAGTGGCCATTGCCTCAGAACGCCCACAACTGCAGACCGCACTCAATATACCTATCGATTCAGTTCAGGAAGTTGAGCCAGGCCATGCTTTAGTAGTGCGTTACGACGGGACGATCTCCAGTGAATGTATCAATGAACCACTGCCAAAAAAATCCTGTTCTTTTGAACGCATTTATTTTTCGCGTGGTACCGACAGTGATATCTATCGGGAACGCAAAGAACTTGGCAGTTCGTTGGCTGAGAGCGTACTAAGTAAAGTCGATTACGATTTAGAACACACTGTCTTTTCCTATATTCCCAATACGGCTGAAACTGCTTTTTACGGCATCGTCGAAGGAATTCGTAAATATCAAACCGACAAAATTGCTGAATCTATCACGAATGGTGTCGGCGGGGAAGAAATCCAGCGTCTGCTTAGGATCCAGCCCCGCATCGAAAAACTGATGACTAAGGACGCGAAGTTGCGAACATTTATCACTGCCGATGCGGATCGGGAAGATCTCGTCGCGAAAGTGTATGACACCACCTACGGTATCATTGGTCCTGAAGATACCCTTGTTGTCCTTGATGATTCGATTGTCCGGGGAACGACGTTACGCACGAGTATCCTCCGAATTCTTGACCGTCTGGGGATGAAGAAAATCATCATCGTTTCATCTTCGCCTCAAATCCGATTCCCTGATTGTTACGGAATTGACATGTCTAAGATGGCAGATTTCATTGCCTTCGAAGCGGCGGTGGACCTCATTAACGAACAGGGGAAAACTCAAATTCTTGACGAGATCTATCAGGCTTGTCTGGAGGAGGAGAAAAAACCAACGGCTCAGACCATCAACCATGTCACCCGTCTGTTTGAGCCGTTCACTCCTGAAGAAATCTCTGAACGCATTGGTCAAATCCTTACTCCACCAGATATGAATGCAGAAGTGGAGATTATTTATCAAACGATCGAAGGTCTGCACAAAGCATGTCCAAGCCATACTGGGGACTGGTACTTTACAGGAGATTACCCGACGCCAGGTGGAAATCGAGTCGCTAACCGGTCGTTTGTTAACTTCATGGAAAAAAAGGATGCCCGGGCTTATTAAGCTCTTCGGGATTCTACCTCTCTACCGACGCAGCGTATACAAACTGCGATATACAGGGCGCTCGTACCGCCTCGTACGTCGCTCATAATGAGTTCGGTAATCCATATCATGCTCTGCGGCCTTCGTCTCCACATCGAATGGCCCTTCCAGCATCGGAAAAGCTTTCAACAGCTCAAGTGTCGATTGAAAATACTCTTCTACATCGGTCCAGAAATGAAAACAACCAGCGTGTTTTAGCACTCGAACAACATCCCTCATGTAAACCGCATTGAGTACGCGACGCTTGCGATGCTTCGATTTCCACCACGGGTCGGGAAAATAGACATGTACGTCGTCAACAGACTCATCTTTGAGAAACTTGCTAAAAAACAACAACCCATCCCCGTGAAACATGAAGGCATTGTCACGCCCAGCTTGAGACAACTTTGCAGCACCATAATGAGCGTATTTTTTACGTACCTCAATGCCAAGAAAGTTGCGTTCCGGATGCGAGCCCGATGCAGTGGTCATGAACAACCCTTTACCACTTCCAAGTTCCACTTCCAGCGGTATAGATGGATCAAAAATTGAGCTTACATCCCAGTCATCCGGTAAGCATCCAATTTCCCCATAATAATCCGAGTACTCGAGCCTTGGATCAAGTTTCGGTAATGCGCGACGCCCCATGAGTATTAAGCGAGCCTTATCGAAGTGGCGTTATTTAGAGTTCAAGAAACTTTGCAACTGCGCGGTGGGAATTGGAATACCGCGAAGAATTCCTTCGACTGCGAGATTTCCATTGACTAAGCCCTGAAATTTACAGACCACCATCCGATTTCTACGAGCTTTAATCAACTTGCAGATAATGATCAGGCGGTCACCCGGAATGACCGGATCACGAAAGCGAACCTCATCGAGTCCACCAAAACCGAGCATGTCTGCCCCTAGCATATCATTTTTCTGGCAAAAGAAACTACAAGCCTGAGCACAAGCCTCCAGCATCATTACCCCGGGCATCAACGGCATATTAGGCATATGTCCGCGAGTCCAAAAGTCATCGTCGGTAATGTCTTTATAGGCTACAGCGACGCCTTCTTCTGCATCTTCGTACAACACTCCTGAAAGCTGTTCCATTTCGAAACGCTGAGGGTTGTAGGAACGAATTTCTTCGAGATCTGCGATGGGTGTCGTGAGATCAATCGAATCAAGGTCGATAAGTAGTTCTTTTTCTGCCAACGTTTTGCGTCCTTATATAGTGTAGCAGGGGGTTATCACATTCGCCCCGGCAACACTGGCTAAGCACCTATCAAGTACTAAGTAGCAACTACGACTAGGTTTTGATGTGCTTACGCTTTGCTTTTCGAGCTTTTGAGCTAGCAGGTCGACGACCGTGATTTGCTTTTTTAATTTTATGGTTTGGTTTAGCCATTTTTATTTCCGTAGTGATTTACTAAGTAACCGCCGAGGGCTAATTAGCTTTCCGAAATACAACATTGTTAATCATTTAAATTAGCACGCACCCACCAACTTGGAAAGCCCGAAACCAATCTTCAAATCGAGGATGTTCCTGCGAGATTCTGTTCATCAAGTTTCAATGGGTGCCAAGTCCGCAGGTGGAGGCTATACTAAAATAATCGAGTGTCTTCTTTACCCGCACCACAATTTCCGGACTACCCTCGGCTATGTATCTTCGAATGGCAAAACGGTTGTTGTTTAATACCAACAAGCGACTCTTATGGAATCTCGCTTACAAAGCCGGGTTTAAGGGTATTCGATCTGTTCAAAAGCATAAGAAGCGATTGAAGCAAGGTGACTTCTTTCCACCATTTCTCTACATCTCAATCATCAATAGCTGCAATCTTCGCTGTCAGGGGTGTTGGGTCGATGTAGCAGCAAAACAGGAGAAGATCGATGTCGAAAAAATGAACGACATCATTGGCCAGGCAAAAGCGATGGGCAATTCCTTCTTTGGACTACTTGGTGGGGAGCCATTTCTCCACAAAGAGATACTTCAGATACTGGAAGATAATCGAGATGTTTACTTTCAAATCTTCACAAACGGCCATTTCATCACTCCCGAAGTTGCCCAAGAACTAAAACGCCTCGGTAACGCTACTCCGCTAATCAGCGTAGAAGGTACCGAAATTGTCTCAAACGAGCGACGCGGAAAATTACAGGTGCTTAATGACACCATGGAAGGCCTACACAATTGTCTCGATGCAGGACTACTGACAGGGGTCTGCACGAGTGTCTGCCAGACAAACTACGAGGATTTGGTCAACGACGCATGGATCGATCGCCTCATTGAACTGGGTGTCATGTATGGCTGGTTCCACATCTACCGGCCAGTTGGCCCTGATGCCTGCCCTGAATTAGCGTTAACGCCTGAACAGCAATATAACGTTCGGAAATTCGTGGTCGAGACACGAGCTAAGAAGCCTATTGTTATGATTGACGCCTACCATGATGGTGATGGTAATGCACTCTGTCCTGCGGCAACCGGATTTACACATCACATCAGTCCCTGGGGTGATATCGAACCGTGTCCGATTATTCAACTTTCGAAAGAGTCGATCTACGATGAGCGGCCACTCAAGGAAGTCTTCAATGAATCCGAGTTCTTAAGCGACTTCCGAAAAATTGCTGCTGAGAGCACTCGGGGTTGTATCATTCTGGAGCGACCTGATTTACTCAAAGAATTGGCTGAAAAACATAATGCGAAAGATACCACCATTCGCGGTGAAGCCATTAAAGAGCTTGAGGAAATGGAGATCCGACCTTCCCAATACAATCCTGGCAAAGAAATTCCCGAAAAGAATATTGCCTATCGTCTGGCGAAGAAGTTTTGGTTCAATGATTACGGAGCCTATTCTAAACACTTTAACGCCGACAAATGGATTGATACTAGAACTGAAAACCCCCAAAAACCGGGGTAAACCATAGCTAGTCAATTACGACATGGCACCTAATTGCCGAGGTACTTCAGGCAGAGCTAAGCCTACTTGCTCGTGCTGACTCCCGGCATAATGAACTGTGTTGAGCAAGATCACGAGTACTTTCAGTACAGCCCACAACCCATGGAAAACGAAGCCTCTTCTGAACAACGACTGCTTGGTTCATCGCGTTTAAACATTGCGGCTGAAAAAGCCCGGCAACGTCTGCTCGACGATCGCAACGCGCAGTGCTTTTGGAAGGGCGAGTTAGCAAACTCCGCGCTCTCCACCGCCACCGCGGTCAGCACACTGGGCCTGCTCCACACGCATTACCCAATGAACCCTCAAGGACTTCCCGAGCGTAGGGAACTGCTCGATTATCTTGACGCAGGCACCGCCTGGCTTGCTAATAACCAAAACGATGATGGTGGCTGGGGAGATACGAACTTAAGCTACTCCAACATTGCAACCACGATTCTCGCCATCGCTGCATTCAAACTGGCCGAGAAGGCAGAGGATTACTCTGAAGCCATAGAGAGTGCTACCGCTTATGTCGACAAAATGGGTTGGATTGATGGGCTGAAAACACGATATGGAAAAGACAAAACCTTCGCCGTACCTATTCTGACTAACGCTGCATTGGCAGGACTCGTTCCATGGTCTGCCGTTGCTTCATTGCCTTTCGAACTGGCTTGCTTTCCTCAGTCTTTTTATCGCTTCCTGCAGTTGCCCGTCGTTAGCTATGCCATCCCTGCGCTTGTTGGAATTGGTCAGGCAAAGTACTTTCATCAAAAACCGTGGAACCCTATCACGCGCATCATACGTTCGATGGCAGTGAAAAAAAGCGTGAAGGTATTAGAGCAAATGCAACCGGCGAGTGGCGGCTATTTAGAAGCCATTCCGTTAACCTCGTTTGTCGCGATGAGTCTGATTTCTACGGGGCGAACTTCTCACGCCGTCACCAAGAATGCCGTTCGATTTTTGGTGGACACGTTGCGAGACGATGGTAGCTGGCCAATCGACACAAATCTGGCCACCTGGAATACTTCCCTTTCGCTCAACGCGTTGGACAATCACCAAATAGATACCGCCGAATTGGGAGTCACAGACTGGCTTCTCAATTGCCAAAATACCGAGCCACATCCATTTACCGGTGCTGCTCCGGGAGGCTGGGGTTGGAGCGATCTCTCCGGTGCTGTCCCGGATTGTGATGACACTCCTTCTGCAATCCTTGCACTCCACAGTATCAGACGTTCTCCTTCCTTCCATCCTGAGAACCTCCCCCGCATACGCCGGGCCGCCATGGAAGGTATTCAATGGATGCTGAACCTTCAAAATCGGGACAAAGGCTGGCCAACGTTTTGCAAAGGGTGGGGAAAACTCCCTTTCGATCGAAGTGGTGCCGATCTGTCGGCACATGTCCTGCGAGCCCTAAAAGCATGGGAAGCCGATCTAATTTCCGAAGATGGTTTGTTTGCTGGCAAACCTGAAGCCTTCGCCAAAGTAGTCCACCAGGGATTTGGGTACCTCCGTTCTCAGCAAAATAAAGATGGTAGTTGGTTTCCTCTCTGGTTTGGCAATCAGGATCATCCACAGGAAGAAAACCCCGTTTACGGGACAGCCAAAGTTTTACTCGCCTATGCATGCTGGGGGCATCAGGAGCAGGAACCAGCTAGACGGGGATTCCAATGGCTGGCAACCAATCAAAATGAAGATGGTGGGTGGGGAAGCGGAGTCTCGCATCAACGTCTGGAAAACGGAAGAATCTATAATCAGCGATTGGGAAGTAGTGTTGAAGAGACAGCTCTGGCATTGGAAACATTACTTCATAGCCCAAATCCGGAACATCAGGCCAAGACCGTCGAGAAGGGACTTGCATGGTTAATAAATCGAGTGGAAACTGACAGATACCTCGATTGCTCCCCGATTGGTTTTTACTTCGCTAAGCTGTGGTATCATGAGAGGTTATACCCACTGATTTTTACCGCTTCTACACTAGGCGCTGCCTTGAGTCACACAGGTAATTCGGCAGAGAGTCCCGGTTCGGAAGCTTTTGAATAAAGGAACGCATTAACTTGGCAACTGCATCATCTGCTGATGGACCCGTTAATGCCTCAGCCGACAGCGACCAACCGAAACGCAAGTCAAAGCGACGGAAAACTTCACATCTGAAGTTAGTTCCCACCTCGAAAGAGATGCGAGAGACGGTTCGATTGAAGTGTCGGGCTATCTGCGACGGTGTCGATAAATCGCGCCCAATGACCAAGGATGAGATGGAAGTGGAGGTTCGAAAGATCCTCGAAGAAATGGAACTTCCGGAAGGTTATCTTGGCTGGACCATGGTAATGTTTGCTTCCGAATTTTGGCGAGAACAGGTTGCGGCTGTCCCGCCAAATCGACGCCTCTTCCTGCTGCCCCATTGCCTAAAACATGCAGAAGGCTGTCCGGCTGACTACGACCAGTTTGGCCTGGACTGTAAAACCTGCGGTGCGTGCAGTATTGCTGATTTCCGTGGCATGGCCGAAGACATGGGCTATCGTGTTCTGGTTGCCGAAGGCTCACCTATCGTTCATAAAATCATCGTCTCAGGATATGTCGACGCCATCGTTGGGGTCGCCTGTCTTAACGTGCTTGAAAAAGCCATCGATAAAATTCTATTGGCCGGAATCCCATGTATGGCAGTCCCTCTGCTGTCAGATGACTGCCGAAACACGGCCGTGGATGAAGACTGGGTCGATGAAATGATCCAGATCGAATACGACGCTTCTGCCCCCCAGACCCGAACCTATCTTCACCTGATGCGCGCATCAACAGGGTTATTCGAGGCCGATGAACTTGAACGCATCATCCCTCGTTTGCGAGGCGGCCCCAGACTCAGTGAGGTCGACGGTAACGGCCTGGAAACGATCGACCCAATTGGGCTCACCGAAGCCGTCGCTTACGACTTTCTCAGTAAAGGCGGAAAGCATTCTCGCCCCTTCATCACGCTGGCAACTTATGATGCCTTGACCGGAGGCCACGCCACGCTACGTGATGGTGCGAAGACAATTGAATACTGGTCTGATTCGGTCAAGCGATGTGCCATGTCGATTGAAACCTTTCACAAGGCCTCACTTGTCCATGACGACATCGAAGATAATGATCCGTTCCGTTATGGTGAAGAAACCGTCCATAATCGCTATGGCATTCCAACAGCGATTAATATCGGTGACTACATGATTGGTATGGGTTACCGATTCGTCAGCACCGAAGGAGCTACGCTCGGGGCTGAGGTAACAACCGATATCCTAGATGTTCTGGCTGAAGCTCATACAAAGCTTTCAGAAGGTCAGGGAGCTGAATTGTTATGGCGTGACTCGCTGGACAAACAACTTAAACCAATTGATGCCCTTAAAGTTTACGCTCTGAAAACATCGCCAGCATTTGAAGCCGCGATGCTTTCCGGAATACGCCTTGCTCAGCCTATCGGTGAGTACCGTGAGCCCGTAAAGCAGTTTGCTCGAAACCTCGGCGTTGCCTTCCAGATTCTCAACGACCTGCTGGATTGGCAGGGTGATGACTTTAATAAAATGGCAGCCGGAGGCGACGTTCTTGGTGGACGTCCAACGGTTCTACATGCCTTGGCTCTGGAAGCACTGCCTGCCGACAAACGGGCTGAATTACTTGACTTCTGCCGTGAAGATAACGAGTTGGACCCTGTGGTACGTATCGAACGCGTCAAGCATCTCTACGAAAGCGTTGGTGTATTTGAAATGGCAATACAGTTAGTGAATAAGCATCAAGCACGAGCGGAATCAATTGCTGATGAAATCGAACCGGAAGACCTCCGACGACTAATGTACTTTCTGATTGACTCCATTCTGGAAAGACCCGAAGAGAAGATCCAACAATTGGTTTCAGCTCCCATTGAAGTCTAAGGTTCAGCGACCTCTTAATCTTTATTTCCTGAAAGTTCAGACTACACCCGCCCTCAGCATCCCCTGTACCTATAGGATTTTGTTCACGTGAGTTCATATACACCCGCTCCTGATATCAGCACCTTGATTGAGCTGTTCTATCCAGAGTCGGCGGAGTTTGGGGAACCGGCGAAAGTTGCGGCTGATCGCATGCCCGAGCTTTACCAAAAGTTGCTGGCTCACGAACACCACATGACCGTCACGGTCGAGTCACACTACGATGAATTGGTTGACGTTCAAGTCCTCGAGTCGATGCATGTCGCTAACTATTACAGCCGTAAGATCCTACTGACCAAGCAGTCTGACAAAACCGTCGTTCAATTCGGTATCGTCCGACTTAACTTTGACTATCTGGGATTAGACGTTCAACAGGAAATCATAGGGGAAGCCACGCCGCTGGGTAGAATCCTAATCGAACGTGATGTGCTCCGCCGAGTGGAGCTTTCCGAGCTTTGGCAAATAGCTGCCGGCCAGGATTTGTCCGAGCTATTCGGATTTGAATTACAAACAAACGTCTGGGGGCGTACCGGATGGATCCACTGTAATGGCGAACCTGCCATTGAATTACTTGAAGTTGTAGCGCCGGCTAGCGTCTGCGGAACAGGTTGAGAAACACCGCATTGCCCGTGAGTTTTCCTACAAGACTTCCAGGCAATCTGGTGACGGCTGGGTGCTCGTTGGCGATGCCTTTGGATTTATCGATCCCATTTACAGTTCCGGTGTTTACTTTGCTCTGAAATCCGGTGAGCTCGCTGCTGATGCCATCGTCCAAGGCTTGGAAAATAACGATCTCTCGGCAGCGCAACTTGGCAAGTGGATCAACGATTACAGCAGTGGCACCCAATGGATTCATAAACTGGTGGAAGCCTATTACACCAATGAATTCAGCTTTGGCAAGTTCCTCAAAGGGCACCCTCACCATATTGGGCATCTGACTGACCTGTTAATTGGCAGGATTTTTCATGATACCGCGGGCGATATCTTTGACGAAATGGAACCCGCCATGGCTGATGCTGTGAAAATGGCAATACCTAAATAACCCAAAAGTGCTAAGACCTGAGACGCAGATGCTTCCAAGCCTTTCATTAGCCAGCAATTTGTAAAACTTTTCGGGTGAAAGGAACTGTAGGACTACTTGCCCGCGAAGTCGCCATTTCCGGTTTTGAAAATTGTGGCGGACATAGCTTTGAAATACTACACTAGTAGTTTACTGCAAAGAGCGCAGGCATCGCTGTTTCGCACTTCACTCAATACCTTCGGACTTAAAAACAGATTATGAATAAATCTAACGGGAAGTTTGTCATCATTTGCTTAGTGATCCTGCTGATCATTTTGCACCATGATGTCTGGAACTGGGATAACAAAGAACCAGTATTTGGTTTTATGCCAATGGCATTGCTTTGGCAGTCTGGTATCTCTATTGGCGCTGGTGTCACGTGGTTCCTGGCCACAAAAATTGCCTGGCCCGATTTTAGTGAAGACGTCGAGGAAGCTGTGGTGACAGAGCCTACTCCTGGACAGGAGGGCGCTGAATAATGACTCAATTAATCATCATTACGATCTATCTTTGCTTACTTCTCGGTTTAGGCCTTTTCTCTAGCAAGTTATTCCGTGGAACGAGTAAGGACTACATGCTTGCTAGTCACTCGATCGGTCCGTTCATGCTATTGATGTCCTTATTTGGTACAACCATGACCGCTTTTGCGTTAGTCGGTTCAACAGGTGAGTCATTCAAGGAGGGTGCGGGGGTTTATGGCCTACTGGCTTCTTCCAGCGGTATTATCCACTCACTTTGCTTCTTTGTGCTGGGTGTAAAACTTTGGAGTCTGGGACGCAAGTATGGTTATACAACTCAAATTCAGTTTTTCCGGGATCGTCTCGAAAGTGACCGAATCGGTATCATCCTTTTCCCAATTCTCGTGGGTTTAGTTATTCCATACCTGTTGATCGGTGTCATGGCTTCCGGGACGGTAATCAACAGCATCACCGAAGGTGCTTTCGAATCGGCGTTTGCAGAATACGATTACGGAATTCCGCCATGGCTAGCCTCGTTGGTAATCTGTATCGTCGTCCTGGTCTACGTATTTTTTGGTGGCATGCGTGGTACTGCCATGGCAAACACTGCTCAAACCATTGTTTTCATGATCCTTGGACTGATCACCTTCTTCATCATCTCGAACAAACTGGGTGGGCTAGAACAGGCAACGAACAACGTCCTGGAAAAGAATCCTACAAAGATGAAGCGTTCGGTCGATGAGCAAGACCTTGAAAAGTACAAACTGGACTATGCCAAATGGCAAACCGTAGCTTACTACAACTATGCCGTGAAGCATGGTCAGTTAACGCTAAGTGATGAACAGAGGAAGCTCGCAATGGAGGAGTTCAAAGCGCCTCTTCCGCCCTTCCTCAAGAAGGATCGTGCGCCTGCTACATTTGCCAAAAAGAATGGCTTGCTTAACGACCTGTCTATCCAGGACCGCAATATGGCAATGCTTGAACAAGATGACCGCATGCCCGAGGACGGCCATGGAAATGACTTTGAGTCAGAGCTTCTTTCACATAAAGATTTAGGACATTACAAGCGTAAGTCAGGAGCCGATGCAGCTGGTCTGACAATGTTTAAGGATAAAATTGGCAATCCAAGTGATCCCACTAAGTGGACTCGCAAAAAAGCGAAGGGAGTATACCGAGCTTCGAAATGGGCTCCGGATGCTCCTCGAGGAATGTCACCCTGGAAGTTCCTTACCTACTTCTTCGTGCCACTTTCTGTCGGTATGTTCCCGCACTTGTTCCAACACTGGTTAACAGCGAAGAGCGCAAATAGCTTCAAATTAGCTGTGGTCGCTCATCCAATTTTTATCATGTTAGTTTGGGTTCCTTGTGTACTACTAGGTGTTTGGATGACAAGTGCTGTACATCCCGATACCGGGGCCGCACTGATCCCACCTCACTTCCCTCCCAATGCGGTCTTACCCGCTGCGGTGAAAGCACTGACTGGCCCGTTCATGGCGGGCTTATTATCCGCTGGTATTTTGGCGGCAATCATGTCCTCACTTGATAGTCAGTTCCTCTGCGTCGGAACGATGTTCACAACTGACATCGTGACGCACTACAGTAAAAAAGAACGTTTTAGCGACCAACAACTGATCTTCATTGCTCGAGCTTTCATTGTAGGAATCGTCGCTTTGACTTATCTCTTCAGTCTGTTTGAACCTCGCCGCGTATTTACACTTGGTGTTTGGTGTTTCAGCGGCTTTTCCAGCCTCTTCCCACTAGTTCTAGCCAGTCTCTACTGGCGACGACTCACGAAAGCGGGAGCATACGCTGCTGTAATTGGTGCCGGCTTAAGTTGGCTCTACATGTTCCAGGATTCGGGTTTTGCATCGAATCCTCATTATGACGTGTTGGGAGTCATGCCAGTAACCTTCATGATTCTGATTTCCACTGCGTCTATGATCCTCGTTTCGCTGGTAACGAAGACGCCATCAGAAGAAACACTCAACAAGTTCTTTCCTCCATCAAAAGCTCAGATGAAAGATAGTTAAACATTGAAAAAATCCCCCCTGGTCAAACTTATTTGACCTTGTGGCGGCTTTGGCGTGACCTAGAATAGATTCTTTCCCTCCTCCATTGCCTATTAGTATGGGTGAGTCCAAAAGACTGGAACCGAGTCTTGGGGAGGTGACGAACGGTTAAGATTCCCATTGCCTGCAAAGGCGCGTTCAGGAGTAAAAGATAAATGCCACCTCGTTCTTCATCCAAAGCACGAAAACGTACAAAAGCTCGTTCTCGTTCTCGCAAACGCGATCCACTGATGGTGGATGGCAAACGTCCACGCCCAATGTTTGTGGACTACAAAGACGTCGATATGCTAAAGAAGCTTGTGAATCGTCACGGCCGCATTGTCGGTCGTCGTAAAACGGGCTGCTCAGCAGCCAGCCAGCACGCTGTCACTCAGGCCATCAAACGAGCCCGCTTCATGGGTTTGTTGTCCTACGGTGGTGAATAATCCCTAAGGGCTATTCACAAAAGCGAAAAACAACGAAACACACGCTCTCCTTCAGAGCGTGTGTTTTTTTAATTACTCGCTTTTGAGAGAACAAACCCTTTGCCAATCAACTCGTTACCTATAATAGACCCATGTCTCAAGTTTTTACCACTACCAAACGCGTTGAATTCCGTGATACGGATGCGGCGGGAATTATGCACTTCTCCGCTTACTTCACTTATATGGAAGAAGCGGAACATGAACTGCTAAGAAGCATCGGAACCAGTGTGGTTCTAAATGCCGGGCAAGAGACCGTCAGTTGGCCGCGGGTAGCAGCCGATGCCAATTACCGCATGCCTGTAACATTTGAAGATGAAATGACGATCCAAGTGCGAATCAAACGTCTTGGTTCGCGAAGCGTTACTTACCATCACACTTTTATTGTTCGTGACCAGACGATTGCCACCGGGGAAATCACTACGGTATGCTGCCGCATCGAACACGGGCAGAACCCAACCTCACGAGAAATTCCGAATGATATTCGCCAGCGACTTGAGGCTTTCGTAGATTCCACGCTAAGCGACAACTCCTAATCTGTCTCAGTACTTCATAGATTCCAACACCGATGTCCGCGTATCTTCAGGAGCTCACGATTCGACTGGCAAGTGCCATGGGCAACTTGCCGGAAGAAATACGGCAACGACATGCCGACTGGATTTGGGCCAAACAAAATGGGGATGGAGGTTGGGCAGGTCGCGAAGGAACCAGTGATCCCTACTATACTTCCTTTGCCCTGAGAACACTCGCTATTACTGGGCAGCTTTACGGGGAGCGGGCGGAGCAAGCAACCAACTTCTTGCAATCTCGATTAAATCAACAGGAAACGGTTGTCGATCTGGCAGCACTCATCTATGGTGCCTCGCTTTTAGAAAATGCAGCGGGCACCGATGTCTTTGGCGCAGCTGGACCTCAATGGAAAGACACTGTTTCCGATTTCTTTGAAACCTTACGTCGCGAAGATGGTGGCTATGCCAAGAGTCCAACAAGCAATGTTGGCAGCACCTATAATTCGTTTTTAGTTCTCCTGTGTCGGGAATTAATCGAACGCCCTCTGGCAAATCCAAATCCTCTCATTCAATTTGTATTTGACCAGGAAAATGAGACCGGTGGTGGTTTTCGAGAAGTCCGGCAACAAAAGCGCGCGGGTACCAATCCTACAGCAGCAGCCATCGGAATCCTCAAAATACTCAATGCGTTGGATGAAGAATTACGTCAGGACACAATTGATTTTCTCGGAGAGATGCAGACCGATCACGGTGGTCTTCGCGCAAATACCCGGATTCCCATCGCCGACCTTTTAAGTTCCTTCACTGGTTTTCTTACGTTGATTGATCTGGGGGGGGGGAAGAAAATCGATAGAACGCAATTATTGAGGTATGCTAATAGACTCCAGCAAACCGACGGTGGTTTTCATGGTGCCGAGTGGGATAAAGTCTGTGACGTCGAGTACACGTTTTACGGCATTGGCTGTCTCGCACTGATTCATACTGATCTGGAAAGCTAAGGCAGGACAATACTATGGCACAACTTGTCATTCATGATTTGAAAAAAGAATATCCTACTCGTAGCGAGCCGCTCGAGATTCTTAAAGGAATTGAACTTGAACTTACCGGGGGTGATAATGTCGCCGTGATTGGTCCTAGCGGATCCGGTAAGAGTACGCTGTTGAATATCCTTGGAACACTTGATCACCCAACCAGCGGTACTTACACACTCAACAACATCGACCCTTTTCACCTCGAAGAAGACGAGTTGGCAGCCTTTCGAAATGCGAACATTGGATTCATCTTTCAGGAACACCACCTGCTGCCTCAACTAAGTGTTTTGGAAAACGTTTTGATCCCGACGATGGCCAATGGCAAACCTTCTCAGGACGATGTTAGCCGTGCCGAATCACTAATTGCACGGGTAGGACTTACTGATCGTTCACATCATCGTCCGGCAGAATTGTCTGGTGGAGAGCGGGAGCGTGTCGCTGTTGCACGATCCCTCATCTGTGGACCTTCGCTTTTACTGGCAGATGAGCCCACCGGAAATCTAGACCGTAAGAATGCTCAGCAAATTGGGGAGCTATTACTGGAGATCCAACAAGCCGAAGACATGATTCTCGTCGTCGTTACTCATAGTAGCGAACTTGCCGGCATGCTTGGACAACAACTGGAAATCAATGACGGCCGCCTAACAAGAACCGGTGCTTAACGACTGAGATTGTAGCAATATGAACAATAAACGATTCGTTCTGCAAAGCCTGATTCACCACTGGCGTATTAACCTGACGGTAGCGTTAGGTGTTGCGGCGGCCACCGCTGTACTGACAGGAGCATTGTTGATCGGCGACAGTATGCGTGGCAGTCTTAGAGCACTCACACTGGGACGACTTGGGTTAATTGACGAAGTCCTGGTCACACCACATTTTTTCCGCCAAGAACTCGTTAACGAATTAGAAGCCTCCGAAGCGTTCCAGCAAGCACTCTATCGACAAGCCGCAGCTGCGATTCTATTTCCTCAGGGAACGCTTGAATCTTCGTTCGACGACGGCGAAGCTAACAATATCAACGTTGCCTCGAACATTCTCGTCCTAGGGGTCAATGAACAATTCTGGAGTTTCGGCCAAACCGAGCGCGAACAGTCAATTCAGCCCGCCGAAGACCAAATTGTATTGAATCAACCGCTGGCTGACGAACTTGGCGTCAACGTTGGTGACACGGTTACCTTGAGGCTTCCAAACGATAAACAAGTCAATGCCGATAGTCCTCTGGGGAGTCAGGACGATCGAATTCGCAGTATCCCACGGCTGACCATTTCCGAAATCATTCCCGCAGAAGACCTGGGCCGCTTTTCACTAGCCTCCTCTCAACAGGTATCTCTAAACGCCTACGTGAATCTAGTTTTTTTGCAGGATGAATTAGATCAGGAAGATAGAGCAAATGCACTTTTGGTATCTGGTGGGAAACTCGATTCTCCTCCCGGCGAAGCTGCGAGTGCAATTCTGCAACAATCGCTCAAGCCAACAATTGATGACCTCGGCCTTCTCATTACGGATGTGATTCTTGACTGGGAGGCCGAAGACGGAGTCGCCGACGACCACGTCGTCATGAAATATCACAGTTTATCAAGCGTCAAAATGATGCTGGATGATGAAACTGTCGAATTGGCCAACACAGCTCTGGGAGATGACGCGCAGCCGGTCTTAACTTACCTCGCCAATGCGATGATGAAAGTCCCCGCCGGGGAAAGCCCCTCCGTAGAGGGTGGTGTGGTTAAGGAAAAACGTGATCCGGAAATCTTTGGAGAGATTGTCCCCTACTCCATGATCACAGCCATTGATAGCAAAGAGGGGTTAGGGCCCTTACTAAATGCCAATCACAAGCCGGTACTAATTGAGGATGACGAAGTCGTTATTAACAGCTGGCTGGCGAAAGATCTCGGAATCTCTTTGGGTGACTACATAAGGATCGACTACTTCGAGCCTGAAACCACACATGGCCAAACCATTGAACGATGGATTGACCTAAAAGTCGTTGAAATCTTTAGTATCACGGAGCCACAACGACCTTACTCAAGAAGACGAAAAGCATTATTCAATCTACCGCCGACCTTACTCAACGACCCTGATCTCACGCCTGAAGTCCCGGGTGTAACTGATCAGGACTCGATAAATGACTGGGATCTTCCATTTGCTACGGTCAACCGAATTCGCGGTCAGGATGATAATTATTGGAACAATTACCGCACCACTCCCAAGGCATTTGTTTCCTTAAATTTGGGTCGTAAACTATGGGGTAGCCGATTCGGAAATCACACGACGATTCGAGTCCCCTTCAGTGATAAACAGGCTGTGGCGGAGAAACTACAGGGTGCGATCTCACGATCCGAAGAGACTCTTGATATGAAATTCATCTCTGTCAAACGAGATGGCCTTAAGGCAGCAGCCGGCTCAACACCTTTTGATGGCTTGTTTCTTGGTCTGAGCCTGTTTGTCATCGCCAGTGCTTTGATGCTTATTGTTGTACTATTCAAACTGGGAATCCAACAACGAGCTTCCCAACTTGGGGTACTCCTGGCTATCGGACTTACCAGGAAGCAAATCAGTAAACTCCTAATCTACGAAGCAATCGCTGTATCCGCTGTTGGAGCAGCATTCGGATCTGTCATCGGCATTGCCTATGGTAAATTGATGCTCACCGGTCTCAGTACCTGGTGGGTAGATGCGGTCGTTACTTCTTTTCTCACATTCCATATCACGTTTCGTAGTCTAGCCATAGGCTACCTATTAGGCGTACTCATCTCCGCGGGGACTATCTTCTGGGCGATACGAAGAATAAGCAACGTCACAGCGCGCCGGCTACTGGCGGGGAATTCTGATCATGCTGTCATGATGGTTGCGCCCAAAACACGTAAACCAAAAATCAGCGTCACTTTGATCCTATTTGTGTTTGGAATGATGCTGGCAATTGTTGCTGCCCTACCTGGTATTGGATCATCGCTCGGAAGTGAGGGCCAAGCCGGGGCTTTTGTAGGAGCTGGCTTCCTGGTTTTAACCGCGTTATTACTTCGCATACGGTCCTTGCTTCAGGGTGGCTGGAATACAAATACAATTCGACATATTAATATGCCGTTAAGTTGGCTAGCGTCTCGCAATGCCGGTAGAAATCCGGGGCGAAGTACGTTAACGATTGGCTTAATGGCCACGGCATCTTTCCTCATTATCGCAATGGGAGCGTTCAAGCTGGCACCTTCTGAAAATGGTCGCGGTGGATTTACCTATTGGGGATTAAGCTCCATGCCTGTTTACGAAAACCTGGCACAACATGATTTACACACTAGCGTCTTCGAGAAAGAAGATGCTGACCTATTGACCACAGAAACCATCCTCTGCTTACGATATAAACCTGGTGACGATGCCAGCTGTAGCAATGTTTATCAGGCAGCGCGCCCCCGAGTACTCGGGGTACCACAAACGTTTGTTTCATATTTCGACAATGCTGAAACTCCTTTTAGATGGGGAGCGAGTATTGCCAGTGCTGAGCAGGCTGCTAATCCCTGGCACGTCCTAGACTCCATCGGCACCAACCTTCGCGGTACAGAGGAAGACCCTGTGCCGGTAGTCATTGATAAAAACACGGCGATGTATAGTTTGAAACTATATGGAGGGATGGGACAGGTGTTCGGTATCACGTATGAAGACGGTCACACCGTTCATTTCAAGGTGGCCGGGCTGTTGGCCCACAGTATTCTACAAGGCAGCCTATTAGTAGGAGAGCAGGACTTTAAGCATCTGTTTCCCCATATCAGTGGTTACCGTTATTTCCTGGCTACGGGCGAAGAATCCGAGGGAACAATACGCTCTATCTTAGAGAATCGATTCCGTGATCAGGGGTTAGATATGCAATCCACTCAGTCACTACTAGAAGAACTACTCGCTGTTCAAAACACTTACATTAGCGCCTTTCAAAGCTTAGGTGCCTTGGGGTTGCTTTTGGGAACCTTCGGTCTGGCCACGGTACAGTTGCGTAGCATTTTGGAACGCCGCGGCGAGCTTGCTCTTATGAAAGCAACTGGTTTCTCCCCTGGCCGGCTCGCGAAAATGGTCTTATGTGAAAATATCGTTTTGCTTTGTACAGGTCTGGTGACGGGTATACTCGCTGCTATGGTTGCGGTGCTGCCTCACATGCTCTTCGCTGAAGCATCGCCCCCCGGAGGAGACCTGTTTGTAATGCTTGTGATTATCCTGATTGTTGGAGTTATTTCGGGCCTGCTGGCTGTCCGAGCCACACTACGAGCTCCTCTCATTCCTGCCTTGCGGGGTGAATAACGAATACCAATCCTGTACAAGGACTTTCATCATGAAAACAGCTTTTGCCATTTGTGCTCATCCCGATGACATTGAATTCTTAATGTCAGGAACGATGATGCGACTGGCCGACGCAGGATACAAACTTCACTATATGAATGTTGCCAATGGCTGCTGCGGCAGTACCATTCATTCTGCAGAGGAAACCGCCCGTATTCGTTTAGCAGAATCTCAGGCCGCCGCTGAATTCGTCGGGGCTGCATTCCATCCGCCGCTGTGTAATGACCTGGAAGTTTTTTACCACAAAGATACACTCGAGCAATTGACCGCGGTCATTCGGAATGTGAAACCAAACATCATTCTGACTCATAGTCCTCAGGATTATATGGAAGATCATACCAACACCTGTCGACTGGCAGTCACGGCTGCATTTTGTCGTGGTATGCCCAACTATCCCACGCAACCTGCTGCTGATGTGACAACACAAACAGTGACGCTCTATCACGCTCAGCCCTATTCACACCATGACCCTCTCGGCGATTTAATCTATCCGGAATACTACGTTGATGTCACCGATCTGCAACAACGAAAACAAGATATGCTGGCGTTACATGCCAGCCAAAAACTGTGGCTGGACGAAAGCCAGGGACTGGACTCCTATTTGAAAACCATGTCTGATCTTGATCAGAAGTTAGGTGCGATGTCAGGCCAATTTACCCATGCTGAGGGCTGGCGGAAACATCTCCATCTGGGCTTTTGTAACCCTGATGAGAACCCTCTTCTCGAGGCAATCTCGGGCTCTATCATCCAAGCCTAACAATCCACTTCATAATCGGTTAGACTGATCATCTTAGTAACAAAATGCTTCAATGGCTTTTCTTTAGAGAATTAAAACATGCGTGGTATTGTCGCTTCCCTCCCCTTTGCTTTATTAACTGTCGTTTGCTGGGGTTCCTACGGGCCTGTGCTCCATCACGGCAAAACAGGAATGGATAATAATTCCTGGGCTCAACTGCTGTGCGTTGGAATCTCCTACTTTGTCGTCGCTGTTATTGTGCCAATCTATGTACTGAAATCAAAAGGTGAGCAGGGCGAATGGAGTGCCGGCGGAGTTAAATGGGGTTTGGCCGCTGGTGCCTTAGGAGCCTTCGGTGCACTGGGAATTATCACCGCCTTAACCAATGGTGGTTCACCAACCTACGTAATGCCGATCGTCTTTGGTTGTGCACCGGTAGTAAATACGTTTGTTTCGATGTACATGGCTAAACTCTTCAAAGAAGTCACCCCCTCATTCTATCTGGGTATTATTCTGGTCGCGCTTGGTGCTTGTGGTGTCTTTGCCTTTAAACCTACAGCAGCTACGAAAACGACCACTCAACTGCAAGCAGAAATTACAACGGTTCGTTATAACGAAGAACAAACTTCGGCGACGGATCTGGCCCCAGGATCAGCGGCAGAGAAGGAAGCTACAGAAACAGAAACTGCGAACGGAGAACTGAGTGAAGCTACTCCTTCCGCTGTAGGTAGTGAAGAAAAGAAAACAAATATCATGTTGATTGTAGGTGGAATCTGTCTGACCGTGCTCAGTTGGGGTGCCTACGGAAGTGTCCTGCACAAAAGTCAGGCCATGATGAAAGGAAGCCGCTTACGCCCACTATTGTGCGTTGGAATCTCTTACTTTGTTTTAGCCGTGATCATTCCTATTTTGATCATGTCTAGTTCCGGATTCCCCGAACAAACGACAACCTCAGGCTGGACCTTCTCGTTGCTCGCCGGTGTGTGTGGGTCAGTGGGAGCTCTGGGAATCATTCTGTCTTTCACCTTTGGTGGGAAACCTGTCTTTGTCATGCCATTAGTATTTGGAGGCGCTCCCATCATCAATACCATGATTTCTGTAATGGAGATGGAAGCCGTTAGTGATGTAAGTCCTTATTTCTTCGCTAGTCTGACAATTGTAATCGTCGGTGCCATCGTGACGCTGGTCAGTGCACCGAAACCGGGAAAAAAGAAAACGTCCAGTGAGGAAGACAAGCCTTTATGGGATCAGACTCGTGAAGAGAATGCTGCCAACATCGAAGCTGTGAATTCAGAAAACGAGCCGGCCGAAGAAGTAGAGACAGTCATTACAGAGGATGAACCTGCTGAGGATGAACCTGCTGAGGATGAACCTGCTGAGGATGAACCTGCTGAGGATGAACCTGCTGAGGATG